>OGYN01000015.1_pt1 | contig 135597 bp, 204 predicted proteins | sample 1576551 | NCBI WGS metagenome assembly OGYN01 (sample SAMEA3541589, study PRJEB24748) | human gut metagenome | biome: human gut; feature: human-associated habitat; material: faeces | place: China | collected 2012 | reverse complement strand
GTTGAAAACTTCCTTCCTAAGTTGAAGAAAGACATTATGGCTCGTGACGGTCGTGTAGTTATTCGTCCCGATAGTGGAGACCCGGTAGATATTATTTGTGGTCTGAGAACTAATCCTCATTTCAATACAAGAATAAGGGAAGGTAAATACTACTGCTGTTATGCTCCGTTTAATGACGATGCAGAATACGTAGAAGTATCAGAAGGTCAATATTACGGAGCATACTATATGCTTGGTAAGATCTTCGGTTGGAATACTACTTCCAAGGACTACCGTTATCCAAGCACTAAGATAGGCTTATTGTATGGAGATTCTATTACTTTAGAACGTCAAAAGCAAATCTATATGAGACTTGAGAATGCCCACATGGCAGCTTGTAATCTTGTTCTTGGTGTTGGTTCATTCTCATATCAGTATGCAAGTAGAGATAGTCTAGGCTTTGCAATCAAAGCTACTGCTTGTGTAGTTAATGGAGAATTGAAAGAAATATTCAAACATCCTAAAACAGATGATGGAACTAAAAATTCTCTTAAAGGTCTAATTGCTGTCTATCAGGACGTTAATGGCGTTTACTATGCTGAAGACCAAGTAACTCCTGAGGTAGAAAGTGGAGGCTGTTTAGAGACTGTGTTCGAAGATGGCGTCCTTAAAAAGGAGTACACTCTTAAAGAAATTAGACAGCGAATTAATGAAGGACTTTATAGAAAGTTTTAACCATCCATTTGGAAAAGAGGCTTGTAAGAAGCGACTATTAGAAGAGTATAAGAAATACGGAAAGCTAATAGTCGCTTTCGACTTTGATAACACTATCTTCGACTATCATAATACTGGAGGAGATTATAGTTGTGTTATTAATCTACTGAGACGTTGTACTATGTTAGGTTTTGAAATGATTTTACTTTCTACAGAGGAAAACGAAAATAAAATTATAGAGAAACAAGTAGAGTGTGTCCAAATGAGGATAGGAAATCTTATTAATGATATGATTATACCTCCTTTTACAAGCAGTAGACTATTTCCGAACTCTAGAAAGCCTTATTACAATATTCTACTAGACGATAGGGCGGGCTTAGAAGAAAGTTATGAAATCTTAAAATATGTCGTAGATGAAATTATTAAACTTAATTAATTGGGATGAAAGTGAGATTAAGTATAACCTCACTACATTCCCTGACGGAGAGCCTCAAATAAGTTTTCCAGACGAATTTGATAGGAAAGATTCGGTAAAGGTTATGTGTAGAATTACTTCTGCCGAAGAATTGTTTCTGTTAGCTCAAGTTGGCGATATTCTAGACAGACAAGAAATTGAGTGGGACTTATTTATTACCTATCTAATGTCTATGCGTATGGATAGGGTAATGGATTTTAACCGTCCATTTTCTCTGAAAATTGTGTGCAATATCTTAAATGGAATGAACTATCGTTCAGTCTGTATTTTAGAGGCTCACTCTAACAGAGCAAAGAATCTTCTAGGTTCTAGATGTTGGTGTCAAGAATTGAATTATGGAAGCTATATACCACAACAATCTAATGTTGTATTCCCTGATGCTGGAGCGTATCAGAGATACAGGGAGTACTCTAAGGTATGGGGACATTTAGTGTTCAATAAGACAAGAGACTTAGAAACTGGAAAAATCAAGGAATTCTCTATAGGTAGAAATGTAAATTGTTACTATTCTACGTTTGTATTCATTGATGATTTGTGCGATGCTGGAGGAACATTCCTTGGAGAACTTAAAGTTCTTAAAGAAAAGTATCCTAACTATAGATTCGAGATTATAGTTTGCCATGCTGTAAATATAGAAGGCTTGAAAAAGTTGTGTAACAATTTTGATCATGTTACGATAACTAATTCATACTGTGATTATGAATATCAGCCTAGTAATAATAACTTAACAGTAATAGATGTATGCAAATAAAGAATTTAGACGCTGCAAGACGTCTTGTAAAAAAGTATAGAAGTATTACAAGAGAGGAACTTGAAAGCAATGCGCATGAGGACGATGATTGCTGGCATGAGGCGTTATCTAGGATAACTGGATTTGGGAGTCTTAGAAATTGCTATTTATGCAACGAATGCGGTTATGAGACTGGAGACCCAGATTGCACTGGGTGTTTATATTCTTGGAACAAGGATAATGTAAATAAGTTTAGTGTCCCGTGTATAAACCAATATACTTATTGTGCTATCTATATTGCTGAAAGTCTAGATGAACTATATGAAGCTATACAGAACAGAGCAGACTTCATCGAAAATCTTATTAAAGAAATAGAAAATGATAATTGAAGGCTCCTTTTATAGGCTAACCCCTATCAATGATGCTTCTCCTCGTTTCGACTTGGAGCTGCTATATGATATTGGAGGGAAAAATCCGAGAAAAGAATTTAAAGTGGAAGGCTATGGCTATTCACTAGAGGCTGCTGTAGAACGTTGTATAAACTACGCAACTAGAAAGAAATTCGGAAAAGATGAAATTATAACTTTAGGTCAGTACTTAGATGAGTTTAAAAAAGCAAAAAAAGAGATTAAACTCGAAATCACCGGAAGTGCAGGAAATTCTAGCGGAGAGGCTTAATAAGCTTTGTAAGTTTCTGGATGAAGAGTATGACATTAATGCTGGAGGCTGTTGTTATATAGCATATTGTTTAGCTAGACTACTTAGTAGAGATAAATTTAAATTCAAAGTAATAATCTATGAAGATTATTTTCTTGGAGGTAAATTTAGCGAAATAATAGGTAGTCATTGGCATTATGCCATAGGTATAGGAGAGTATACAATAAACTCTTGTGACTGTGAGGACGATAGTAGCTTCTGCAAAAATGTTTATACAGGAGTAAAAGCCTCTGAACTTTTAACTCATTATCAGAGTAGAAGCTGGAACGATTGCTATAATTCAAGAAAAAATTCATTTATTTTCAAAACTATTAAAGTGTTTTACAATGACCTTACGGAAGACTTACGAGAAGGATAAGCAAATTGTATATACACATGATAAGTTTATCTATTGTAGTTCGATTTATCAAATTTGGAGTTGGGGAGCGGCTCTAATGGAGGAGAAATACTTTTCTTCTAGTAAACCGATTACTATAAAAAAGAAAAATCTTTCTGTAAAGAAAAAGAATTATTCACTAAGAAGGTTCTTTGAATTACAGTTTGCTCCAGAAGAATATCTAATTAATAACGGTTTTAAAATTGTAGAAAATGAAACAGGATGTGATTGAGTACATGATTGACTCATTTGTAGATTTCAAGGGTAAGGAACATAAGATTGTAGCGTGTGCTCTGAGTCAGTCTCCAGAAGAAAGTGAAGATGACTACAAACTTTCAGTTGGATGGGCAAGTGAAGACGGCTATATTTGTGTAGACGATCCGGACTATGCAGAAGTTTGCAGAGTAGTATCTGTAGGTATCAGTGTATGTCACCCAACTGACGAGTTTGATAAGGAGAGAGGAAAAGCTAACGCCTATAATAAGGCTTTACATGATCCTAAGTGTCCTACTATCTACACTAAGTCTAGAGGTGTAATTAACAAGACTCTGGTTAAGGCATTCTTGAAACAAGAAATAGGGTTTATTAAAGAAAACCCTGAACGAATCATCAAAGGATATAACCAGATGAAAGCCCGCTTTGATAAAAAAGAAGCAGTCAAGAAAGAAATAGAGGATTTGAACGGTTCTGAAAAAGAAATATTCAATGCTGCTAAAAGCGGAAGCGTAGATGTTGCTAAATGCGTCGAGCTTGTAGAGAAGGCTAAGGCGATGGGCATTGAGTTAAATGAACAAGGTTAAGCTCTGTTATATTACAATCATACTAATGGGATTATTAATTATATACTTACTATCTTCTAGGAGGGACCACATTGACTTACCTATAGTAGACGTGCAAGAAATTGTACGAGATTCTATTATTAGAGATAGTATCTTTATAGTTAATGATTCTATTGTAAAGGAGATTGAATATATAGACAAGAAGTATGATGAGAAAGTATCTACTATTATGTCTAGTTCTGATAGCGTCAATTTGTGCTTCTTCTCAGAATACATCGACCGTTACAATAACGGGAGAACAGCTAAAGACGGCGAATCTGATATTCGCTGAACATCAGAAACTTTCTGAGACTGTTCCGTTATTGAAAACCAAAATAACTAATCTGGAACTAATAAATAAGAGTTGGGAAAGGACGGATTCTGTTCGCAGAGTTCAGTTACTATATTATGGAAACATAATCGAAGATAAAAATAGATCTATTGAAGGTCTTAATAAGTCTTTAAAGAGAAAGCAGAACGTTATAAAATACGGAGCTGCTGGTTCATGTGTATTAATATTGTTATGCCTATTACTGAAATAATGTTTAAGGACAAAGATGGTTTTCACTATAAACATCCTGAACGCAGTTGTACTAGGTGTAAGAATTATCCATGTCTCCAAAATATGGATAAGCTCCAAGGAGATTTTGCATCCTATGGTTGCAAGATGTTTGAGGATATTAATACATTCGATGTGTGGAAACCAAAGAAGTAACTTACCATGTAAAATTTGTTGCTAAAAATGAGGACGGGATGGGCTATGCTAGTTATGTTTTTGAAAGATTTGAATATGATAATCTGGATTATAAAGATATAATGTGTGTAAGGTTCCCAAACTGGAATCAGTGTTCTATGGAATTAGGAGATGTCGGATATGTTACTGTGAGGTATGTAGAAGAAGGCATCGATAAGTGGTACGATGGTAAAGATTTTGTTCCATATAAAGAAACGAATATAATTTTCCTGAAGTTTATTCACGAAAAGCCGTTGATTGAAAATGGGCAAATATTATTAGATTAACATTAAAATAAGATGAATTATGGAATATTATTAAAGAATAATTTATGACTGTATTAGGAGATAAGCTGAAAGAAGCTTTAAATGATAAAGCAAACGACATCAATAGTTACGTATGGAAAGGTCCTAAAGTAAACGGGGTCCAGGAAGAGGTAAAACTAGTAGACGCTGATTATGACCAATTGAGACGGTTTTATAACCATTGTGAACAAATGTTATACAATTCTGATACTAAGAATCCGGGTCGTATAACATTGTTGGGCATAGTGTCTGACCAAATTCAGAGATGTCGTGCTGAGCTTCTTATTAGATGGCTTAGAGCTGAAAAACAATATACCAATACTCGCTGTTTGGAAGACTTGAAGGCTATTATCCAGAACAATAAAGAGGTGTTAACTAATGAAACCATTAAAACTTATCCCATTGGGGATATTATTAATGGTATTCCAGTAGAATTTAGAGAAGTGTCAGTAAGTTTAGTTATGGATGCTTGTCTTGATTCTCTGGGACTATTCGACAATTCTCACTTAACGCTTAACTTTATTGTTAAGATGGGTTTGTGGTTTACCCAGCAAGAGATGCAAAAAGATTTGTATCGTAAAGACCCAATAACAGGAAAAGCTGTCAACAGACTGGAAGTAGTAAGTAAGGAACTTCGTTTGAATCCTTCTATAGCTTTAAAAATCTGTGATACTGGATTAAGTTATGCTGAATTTAGATCTATGTGTAGACTGAAAAGAGATAAATACGCTAACTTAACTAGTGATCAACTAAGACTGTTATCTAACAAAGTCTTGTATCGCTTCCAGAATCAGTGCGAAAACCAGGCTAAACAGTGGAAGGACAAGATGGAGGAAATCAAAAAGGTTGCAGAACTTAAAGGATGGGACATCACTAGGAACATAGATTGATGAAAGATCTCTTTACTCCTGTTACTCGTGATGAGCGGCAGGAGCAATGTAAGAGAGCCTGGTTATTACATAAGGGAAAAGGAACCATAGAAGCATGTACCGGTTTTGGAAAGACTCGATGTGCAATCAATTGCCTAAAAGCTGTTCTATCCAAGTATCCTACTATTAGAGCACTAGTGGTAGTTCCCACTGAGCTTTTGAAAAACCAGTGGATAGATATATTAGACAAGGAAGGGCTTGGTCTTAATACAGAAGTACAGGTTGTGAATACTACAGCTAAGAACGGATATGAGTGTGACTTTCTAATCATTGATGAGATTCACAGGACCGCTGCTGAAACTTTACAGTTTGTATTCAGTAAGGTAAAGTACAAGCTAATTCTTGGATTAACTGCTACATTAGAAAGGCTAGATGGTAGACATACTATTGTCGAAAAATACTGTCCAGTTGTTGATAGTGTTAGTATTGAGGTAGCTAAAGCAAGCGGTTGGGTATCGGACTTTACAGAATATCAAGTAATTATTACTGCGGAAGATATAGAAAACTACCGAGAGCAAAATAGGGAATTTATAAAACATTTTGAATTCTTTAACTTTGATTTTGGACTCGCAATGAGTATGGTTGGTAAAGACGGCCTCAGAAATAGGCTAAATTATAGAACTCAAATCTGTAATAGTTTAGATAAAACTGAGCTATCTAATGCTTTGAAGCAGATTACTTATCATTCTACAGCTTTTATGAGAGCCTTACAAGCTCGGAAGAAATTCATTCATAATCATCCAGCTAAGTTAGAAGTAGCTAGAGAGATTATTGCTCACCGTACAGACAAGAAAATAATTACCTTTTCAGCTAACACTGCTATGGCAGAGAAAATTGGGATAGGATATGTCTATACTGGTAAAGAGAGCAAGAAACAGAATAGAATTACTCTTGAAGAGTTTGCGCTTTTGGATAGTGGAGTTATTAATAGTTGTAAATTAGCTATTGAAGGATTTGACTGTCCTGGCCTGTCAGTTGGTATAATGCTAGGAGTAGATTCTAGTAGTACTAAAAGCACCCAAGCTGCTGGCAGGGTTATAAGAAAGGAAGGTTCTAAATACTCTGAAATATTCACATTAGTGCTGGAAGACACCGTTGAACAAGAATGGTTTAAGAAATCACATCAGAAAGGTAACTATGTTACTATTGATGTTGAAAACTTACGAAAGTTACTTAATGGAGAGCCTTGGGAACCCTACAAGAAAAAATTACAAAATTTTACTTATCGTTTTTAATTATGGAAACTTATTACACCAAAAGGGAGTACAATGAGATGAAGTCTGCTTTGAATAAGAAATGCAAAGCATTGGAAACTAAGGTCGGAAAACTTACAGAAGAGCTGAAAGAATTAAAGAAGAACTATGCAATCCTTCTTGAGACAGCTAGTGAAAAGGTTGAAGACTAAGTTTATATCACGTAACCAAGCTTTAACGCTTTAACAGGTAAACTACGCTTGGTGTATAGATTAGTAGAGAATCTATTAATTTGTACACGTGAAAAATCTTGAATTGAAACAGCAACTCTTATTTTGCGAGAAATATGGTATTAATCCAAGTGAATTGCTGTTATTAGAAATTATTCTTATCGCCCAAGAGGACGATGAACCAGAAATTGTCCGTGAGTATTTCTCTTCTAGAGTTTGTGCTCGCGGTTTTACTACGGAACTATTAGTTGGACTTCGTGATGCTGGGGTTATAAATAAAACCTATAAGATTCCCGAAAGGGGGTCTGTATTTAATCCACTAGACGTACCTCTAAATAAGACAATAGTAAAGGACTTTTATAAATGTTCCTTTGACTTAGGCAGAGAATTGTGGGAAACTTATCCTTTATTTGGAATAGTTAATAATACACAAGTAGGTCTGAGAGGGGTATCTAAGAAATTTGATACTATCGAAGACTTCTATAGGTTCTATGGAAGAACTATCAGATGGAAACCTGAAGTCCACAATCAAATCATAGAGTTAGTTAAATGGGCAAAAGAACATAATATTCTTTGCACCACTATAGCTAATTTCGTAATAGACCATAAGTGGGAAGAACTTAAAGCATTGAAAGAGGAAGGTGGGGTTAACTATGATTCCATGAGATTGCTATGATTTCCGAAAAACTTCTCAATGAAATTGATAGAGGTAGATTAGGACTAAATCATGGTATATCTATGAAGTTACCAAAGCTGGAAGGAATTATAGATGGAGTTACTAGGGAAACCTATACTTTAATTCTATCTAATTCTGGTGCTGGTAAGACTTCATTTGCTCTATATGCTTATGTTTATAGACCACTGATGGAACATCTTGACGATGATGATTTTAAGGTATTGTATTTCAGCTTGGAAATGGGGGAAGTAGCATTATACATTAAGCTATTATCTATCTATATCTTCGAAACATACGGAGTGCAACTATCTTTTAAAAAGATATTGTCAAGAGAAAAGGAATATATTTTATCTGAGGAACATTATGATTTAGTTAAGCAGTGTATGCCTTGGATAGATAAGATTAGTAAAAAGCTAGAAATCTTTGATAAGAAAGTAACGCCTAATAAGGTATATGCAATCTTAAAAACAAGATTAGAAGAAATGGGAACTTTCTCTGAAAGTGAAACCAGACTTTTATATAAGCCTAATAATCCTAATCTTATCTATAATGTCGTAATAGACCATATTGGTCTAGTGGGTACTAAACCTGATATTGATTTACTTTCCAGCTATCTGATATTTTTCAGAGACAAGTGTGGAGTTAGTCCTGTTGTAATTCAGCAGGCGAACAGAGAGCAGGGAAATATAGAGAGGTTTAAACAAGGAAAAAGTGCATTTACTATTCATGATGCCAAAGACTCAGGTAATACTGTGCAAGATTGTAATATCATGATTGCATTGTATAATCCTCATAGAGATGGACTGAAGACTTATAAACATTATAATATTGAGTATTTAGGCTCCTATTTTAGGAGTATTATGGTACTCAAGAACCGATATGGAGATTGTGATGTTGAAGTTGGAGTTAATTTCTTTGGTTGGATTAATATGTTCAGGGAACTTCCCAAGCCAGACGAAATCTATGATTACGAAAGGTTTACAAGTCCAAATTATATATTAGAAGATGATAGTTCTATAGTAGAACAGGAGCTAGATGATATTACAGAATTAGATGATTCAAATAAGAATTTTAATTTTGCATTAGAATAATGGCTGCTGAAACAATTGCTATCGTGGGTGAATCAGGTACTGGAAAAAGTACAAGTTTAAGAAATCTTAATCCCGAAGAGACTTTTATTATAAGTACTACGGGTAAACCTCTTCCTTTCCGTGCATGGAAAAAGAAATATATTCCCATTAAAATCGAAGGAAAGAACGTAAGTGGAAACTATTACGTTAGTTCTAAATGGGATCAAATACTAAAAATCTTACAAATTATTGACAAGATGATGCCTAATATCAAGCAGGTAATCATTGATGACTTCCAATATGTTCTCTCTTATGAGTTCGTTGATAGAGCAACTGAAGTTGGTTATACCAAATTTAGTGAATTAGCTCAACATGCAATGGAGATTCTGAGATATTCAGAAAAGATGAGAGAAGATTGTAAAATGATTTTCTTGACTCACTCAGAGAACGTTGGAGACAACGTAAATCCTAAGTTTGTTATCAAGACTGTTGGAAAGTTGTTGTCTGAGAAAGTAACCTTAGAAGGTCTGTTTACCTATATCTTCTTTACTAAAGTAAGCGAAGGGGATTCTGGTAGAATGGAATATAAGTTAATCACTAATAATGATGGTACTTGTGTGGCTAAGACATCCTTTGGTATGTTTGAAGACCTAGAGATTGACAATGATTTGAATGAGATTATCCATGTTATTGACGCTTATAATGAAGGAGAGTAATGAAGTTAGACATACTGTTTCACTACGAGGTGAATGAGCAAACTGGTGAAATCACCTATATTGGGAAAGAAGAAATTTCTGTTGACACTAAGGCAACGAAAAGTGCTACCAAGACATCTACTAAGGCTTCTGCAGCCAAGGTAGATGCTAATCCAGATCCTATTATTACGCTTGATTCCAACAAGTTAGTTTTAACTCAGGGAGCTGTAGACCTCTTGCAGGTTTGCGAAGACTGTCGTGTAGACATCAAGTATAAGAAAAAGGATAAGAAAGCTGTTCCTATTATTGGAACGGACGCTGCCTTTGGAACCAAGAGTGGAAACAAACTAACTAAAAGTAATACCGTAAGTTACAGAGGAGCTGCAAATGAGAAGCTTTCTGCTTATGGAACTACTTTCAAGTTAGAACCTACTGAAGATAAAGGAATTTATTACTTAGTAGGAGATAAGGTACAGGAGTCAAATCCTGTGCCTAAAGAGATAATTGATATCGAGAATGAACTCGATTTAGAAGCCTTAGATAATTTAAACATAGACGAAGATGATAAAAACTTAGAAAAATTTGATTTTAATTTGAACTAATTATGGGATTTAATTTTGGTATATCAGCAGAATCAGCAGTAAGAAACACTCGTCGCTCATTAACTCCTTGGAACATCCATGATGTAAAATTCATGGGATGTGAAATTAAGGAATTTGACGGAAAGAAAGATCCAACAGCTCATTATAAAGTTCTTTCAATCAACTTCGAAAATGAAGATGGTTACTTCTCAGTAACTCAATTCTTCCCGAAGGCTGGTGACGATGAACGTAGAGAATTTCCTAGTAAGAACGGTGGTGTTGTAACTATGCCGTCTAACTTTGAAACTATTATGGCTGTAGTTAAGCAAACTGCACAGGTTCTTAATCCTGCAGGATTTGAGAAGATGCAGGCAGCTAGTTCCAAGTTCAGAAGCTTCGATGATGTAGCTAAAGCTCTTATTACTGTAACTGACAGGGTTAAGGGTAAGGAGACTAAACTTAAGCTGATTGGTAAGAACCGTGACGGTAAAGTAGTTGCTGATATTCCACGTATTGTTGGTATCAATAAGCAAGGTGAATCATTCATTTCAGATAACTACATTGGTGACAAACTGTTCTTCTCTGATTATGAAGAAGGAGAACGCGAAAAGTATATGAAGGCTAAGCCTACTGAAATGAAGTCTGAGGATCCTATTACTGATGTTGCTGGAGTAGACCAGACATCTGGTGATGATTTGGACCTTAACAACTTACTTTAATGATTCGCTAGTAGAGTAATTCATAAAAAATTCCTTAGTGACTATGTTTGATTATACTTTTGAGCCAAAAATTACTAAGGAATTTCTTCTATCTAAAAACAATGAGGAGACTTACATGACTTATTATTTGGGTATTCCAGTTAAGAAAGGATTGTTTAAGTCTCCTTTGCGTAGTGACAGTCATGTCACCTGCAGTTTCTTTAGAGGAAAATCTGGAAACTTGTATTTTAAGGACTTTGCTTCTGGAAAATGTTTGACATTTGAAGGAGTAGTTATGGAAAAGTATAGTTGTAACTACCACACTGCTTTAAAGATTATAGCTAAGGACTTTGGATATACTAAGAATTCTTCTGTAAAGAAAGTTGCAGTAAAAATCCAGCCTAGATTTGAAGAGGAGAAGCAAACTTTTATTCAGATAGAGGCTAAGGAGTTTTCAGAACCTGAGTTAAAGTGGTGGGGAAGCTTTGGTATCACTAAAGATATTCTACATAAGTTTAAGGTATATAGTTGTAGTACTGTATTTCTGAACGGTAATATATATGCACAATCTGCCCAACATAGTCCTATTTACGGATACTATTTTGGAAAGAAGGAAAACATCGAGCAATGGCGTATTTATATGCCAAAACGAAAGGAGTTTAGATTCATAGGTAACGTTCCTACTAAGACTATTCAAGGCTATAAACAACTGGCTAAGACTGGTAAACTGGTAGTAATAACTAAGTCTATGAAAGATGTAATGTGTTTATATTCTTTAGGAATACCAGCTATAGCTCCCAACTCTGAAACTCAGTTTGTTTCTGATAAAGTTTTAGAAGAATTAAAGCAGAGATTCAAATACATTGTGTTGCTATACGATAATGATCTTACTGGAGTTCGTTTTACTAATAAGATTAGAAAGCAACATCCAGAACTGATTGTATCAATGATTCCAAGAAGTACAGGAGCTAAGGATATAAGTGATTACTATCATATGTATGGAAGAAAAGGTACACAAGAATTTATTACTAACTACATAAAGAAATTTAAAAAGAATGAAAAAGTAGACTAATACAAGTGTTACAGCCACATTTAAAAATGGAGAGAAGAAAACCTTCGAAACTATAGAGGAAGCCTCAGAAGTAACTGGTCTAGAGATAAACTCAATTAAAGCTAGGGCTAACAAACCTGGTTCTGGAGCTAAATCAAAAGACGGAATTACCTTTGAATGGGCAGACCCCGCGGTTAGAAGAAGTAAACAAGCAAAGAAGAGTAAACAAAAAGGTTCTCAATATGAGTTAGAAATAATTCACAAATTGAGAGATATTGGATATGAAGGATGTGTATCTAGTAGAAGTCAGAATAAACTGGCGGATGCTGACAAGATAGATATTGTTGATATGAACAATGAGCTTCCAGTTAATATTCAAGCTAAGTTCACTCAAAATATGCCAAACTATTTTGACATTAGAGATGCTTGTAGCGACAAATCCAAACCCTTCTGCATTTGTTGGAAGAAAGCAGGAAAGAATGGCGAATCAGCCAGAGGGCAAGTTGCTGTGATACCTATAGAATATTTTTATGAATTGCTTAAGAAATGAAAAAGTTAATAGTTAAGGGTCCAGTACCTAAATCGATTCCGAATTGCATAATTAATGACTTCGATGAAGAATATGCGCTTTATTTAAGGAAAGCTAAAAAGAATTGGAGAACTAAAGAAGCATTCTCCTTAGAGTTTAATTCTACTCTCTCTGATTTACTTAAGAGTCACTTTATTTATGTAGATAGGGAAGACCTTGAGCTATTAATAATGAAGCGATTGAACGTTATTGAAGTAATTGAGTTATGAACACATATTTATTTCCATGGCATACAGATGAAGTCTGTAGCATTGGCAAGATAGTAGCTAGAAGCTACGAGGATTGTGAAGAAAAGATAAAGAGTATGTATATAAATAAGTACGACGATTTAGATGATCTTCTAGATTATGATGATTTTTGTGAGGAACTTGCCGACAAACATGGGATATATTTAGGAGAAGTATCTGAGATAAATGAATTTATGTAATCCATTACGAATAGCTTTAGACTTGGATGATACTATTTTTGACTTTTGGGGAGCATACAAAGCTCTATTCCCAAGAAAGTCTGATTTAGTGGAACACGTAATTACACGAAACGTAGTAAGTCTTCGCTGCAACAAGGAGTTTTGGGAAAATTTACCCTTGCTAGAAAGGCCAAATTTTGAGCCGTATATTTATGCGACTAAAAGAATTAATAGCAAAACCTATACTAGGAATTGCCTAGCTAAATACAATTTACCCATAAGACCTATTTATCAAATGTATTATCAGCACGGAAACAAAGCTGATTTGATAAAAGGCAAATGCGACGTATTAATTGACGACAGTATCAGTAATGTGAGAATGGCTATTGACTCTGGACTCCCAGCGTTACTAATAGACAGACCACATAATCAGAACGATGATCCTTTATTCCGCATTTATAGTTTAGATATAGATGAAATAAGATTTGCATATGAATTAGAACTAGCAACTTTAGGATGGAATTAAAAGATATCAAGCTTAGGCCGCTGTTAGACACGCTAAGACTAGAGAAGATAAGTGATCAAGTATATTTTTCAGAACAGTACAGTGGGTATGTAAGTAATTCTCGTCTTGGACTAATTAATCCTAGACAAGAAGGAAATCCGGACAAGTTTTTTACCGGATTTAAAAGCTTCTTCTCTCCAGCATTGGAATTAGGAAGTGCCGTACACGAATTAGTATTACAGCCAGACAGTTTTGAATTGTCCGAAGACATTGAAAAGCCTACAGCAAAATTGGGAGCTATGGCTAACGAACTCTATCCAGTCTATCTAAAGGGAGACGTAACATTTGAAGATGTTAAAGCTGCTTCCGATAAAGTAGAATATTATAAGGGTAAATTAACTAAGGACTTAGCTAAGTCTGTAATTAATTCTTCTACTCAATATTGGAAAAATAGACAGGCTAAAGAATTTGACTTATCTCAGGATAAGGAAATTATATACTTGGACAACAAATCACTAGAAATCGTAAAGTCTTGTGTATCAGCATTAAATAGCAATAAGCAAGTACAGAAACTTTTGCATCCTGAAGGGATTACAAAAACACCTATTTCTGAAAACGAGCAAGCTATTTTATTGGACGTAGAAGCTACGTGCCCCAATGGAGCGCAGTTTATTCTACATTTAAAGTCCAAACTAGATAATTATACGATAGATACTGAAACTAATACTATTACAGTGAATGACATCAAGACGATTGGTAAAATCGTTAGCGAGATTGATAATAATATCAAGAAATTTCACTATAGTAGAGAGTTCGCAATGTATTTATATCTTCTGAAGCTATGTGCTGAGAAATTCTATAACTTAAAGGATCCAAAAATTCAAGCTAATTACCTAGTAGTATCTACTATTCCAAACTTTTATAGTAAGGTTAGACCAGTTACTTATGCGGAATTACGTGAAGGATTTCATGAGTTTAAGACTCTACTAAAGTATGTAGCATATCAGATAGGTTACAGAGACTATTCTCTCGATGAACGACCTTCAAAATATCAGCTTTGAGAAATTGTCAGCGATATACACTAAGTATTTTACCCTAAGTTACCTAAACAGTAATATGGGTGATAAATTAGCTTGTATTGCTCTTACTTGTTATATAACTAATGAGCTAAGGAAAAAAGGACAGAAAGTGACATGTTATGACGTACTACTAAAAGTCGGAAAAGACTTTGGTCAGTTACAGAAAGATACCTTTCTGAAGTCCTTAGGGGCTATCTGTGAGGATTTAATGTATGGGTGTGATACTTTCCTTGATTTTGGAATAAAGCCAAAGGACATGCCCAAACAGCTCCAAATTTTGCTGAACAATTATGTGCCATTTTAATGTTAAAATTTTTTATGATATATCTATTAAGAAACAACAACTTTTTGAAGATAGGCTTCGCTAAAGATGTCTAGAGGAGAATGAAGTGCTATAATACCTGCGCCTTTGGATATCAATTGTTAGATGTAAGGGATGGAGATAAACAGGTAGAAAAGCTACTCCATAAGATGTTTAGAAAATACTAGGTAGCTAAGGAATGGTTTGAAGATAACAACTATATTATCTTACACTTTCATGATAGTGTAGAGAGACTAGTAGAATAGTCTCAAAATATTGCCAAGTAGAGAAAATACATCAGAGTCTGGACCTCAAGGGGCATATTCTATAAGGATTACGATTCCATATAGGAATGTTCATAGAGTTTAGGTTTTCCGATATAGGATATAAAGAATGCTTTAACTAATAAAAAGACAAAAGTCGGAAATTTTATTGTTTAGCATAAGGTGTGTGACTAGGGTCAATTTAACACCCTTTAACATAAAATTAACATTTAAAGATTAGGGTTTCCGTACAAGATGTAGTATAATTGATTACATCAGTAAGGGAAACGATACTGATTAGATATAGAAAAATAATTTCAGATTATATGTTAATGATTTATGTTTAAAAATTTTAATTATTATGAGTACAACGATTTTGAATTTTAAGAAAGTAGAAGTAGTAGCAGAAAGCAAAGAAGCAGCAATCGCACAAGTAGAAAGTACATTGTTCCATGTAAATGGTGACGCAACTCAGGCTTACAAAAATTGGAAAGCCAAACAAACCAAGGGTATCACAGAACGTGATGTAAAAGAATTTATGCTTGAATATCTTGCAAAGAAAGGTAAGAATTGCCCTGGTGCTGGTTATTTGATTACTGTTGAATCATCTGTTGCGGATACACGTGAACGTCCGTATAAGATTGACGACGTTAAGGGTGACGGAAAACGTAAGTTTAAAACATTCTACAAGTGGATTGACAAAGAAACTCAGACAGTAGTTTGCCAAGTTGATACAAACAAGGCTGACGCTAAAAATGCAATCAAAGAATTGTATAAGAGTGGTAAGTACAAAGGAAACGCTGAATTGGTGAAAACCAAAGATGTTGTTGAAGGACAAGCTGTAGTAGCTACTGCACAATATACTCCTTCTAAGAACACTAAGAATGGTACTTGGTTAGCTTTCGGTATCGAAGCCTAATTTCTTAAAAGAAACATATTTAAAGGGAAGATTACCTTAGGGTGGTCTTCCTTTTTATTTTGAGATAACAACTAATTTTTAATAGATATTAAACGTAATTTAATTATGGAAATCTAACGATTAATTAACAATTAAATGGAGAAATGGAAACGGTATACGGGTGAAGAAATCCTGTATAATGCTTTGGATGAGAATGGAGTAGTTAGTAATGAACCTATGCTAGAAGATGCAGTAAAGTTAGGTATAAGCACATCATCTAATGGGGAGTGTATATTACTAAAATTTTATTGGACAGATGGATTTGGATGGTACTTTAAAGACGGGAAAATAACCTTTATATTGCATGAGTGTAAAGTGGGAGATTCTGTTGTAGGTAAGACTATGAGAGGATATAAGACTTGCTTAAAGAAAGCATTACTTCAAAATATAGGTTACTACTTTAAAATAAAGAACTATCAATATACTAAGTTTAGTAAAAAATTAAAAGATTTGGCAGAGGAGTTTGGCTATACAGATATTAATAAATTCATTATTGACCACTTTGGGATGTTTTTGATAACAACTCCGAAGTTTGTATGTCATGCAACTATGACTGAAGATATTAAAAGATTAGTTAATACCTTAGAAGATCCAATATCTAAAGCTACAAGTTCCCCAAGCGAATATTGGGGAGATAAGACATCTAATATGAAGCAAATTATGCTGGATTTTGATGCAGATGACCTACCGTTTGAGATGATGCCAGACAGAGTAGATTTGGCAGATACTGGAGAGATACTTAATAGTATATTAAAAGAGGAATAAATGGAATTGACGATTGAACAATTAATGCAAGGAAAGGCAACTAGAATTAAAGATAAAGAATATTTTACTACAGAAGCTTATGTAACTCCATTTATGGACAGAGTTTCTAAAATGACTGATAACTTTATAATTAATGCTAAACCTGCCGATCAAATATCACTTACTAAAGACGGGGAGATTAATTTTGATGATGTAATATATAATAGAGTTTGGATTCAGGGCGTTCTTCCAGACGAATATGCTTGGGATAATCATAAGAGAGTAATTAGTATGATTTATGCTCTTGATACTCGTAAACCATTAGTTAAGTTCTATGTGGGAGCTTTAAATATGGCTTGTCTAAACTTGTGTGTATTTAATCCAGAAATGTTGAATGTTTCTGAGTTAGAGCCGGAATCTGCTATTAACTATAGCTTCTTAAGAAATGCTATGTCAATGACAGATGAAACTAACGTAACTCTAAAGAGACTTTCAGAGATGGAATATAAGAAAGATGATATATATGCTGACTTGGGTCACTGGGTTGACAACTGCATTAATTCTAAAATCAATATGGGATTTGGTTCTGTGAAGCTAGCTGAATCTGCGCCAATTGATGTGTATAAAGATTTGTTTTACGATGAGAAATCTAAATATTATACAACAGACAATGTTGTAGACGGATTTACCGTATATAACGCATTTACCGATTTGATTACCCAAGACAAAAGAGACTTGGTTAATAAATTTGAAAAGACATTGTTAATTAAAGACGTAATGGGTATCTAATATGCAGGTAGTAAAGAGAGACGGAAGTTTGCAGGAATTTGATAGTAATAAAATAGTAGAAGCAATATCTAAGGCATTTAATGCTTGTTGCCCAGAGGAAAATAAGGAAGTTATCACCTCCATGGTAACTGATATGCATCTATGGGATGGAATTACTATCGAAGAAATTCAAGATGTTGTAATTGAGACTTTGAGGGACTATGGTTATGATGATGTAGCCTCAGCCTATTCTCAATATAGAAGTGAGCAATCTAGACTTAGAGAAATCATAGCTAAGATTAGTTATCAAGATAATTACATCAATAGCTCTGAAAATGCAGCTACTTCATCTGAAACAGATGGAAATGCTAATGTTGTATCTAAGAACGTTGCTACATTAGAGAGTGAAGATAGAAAGCGCGAGAACAGAGAAATTCAGCGCTATCGTATGAAGAAGAAATTAAAGCTTCTTTATCCCGAACTCTCTTCTCAATATTCTAGAGACCTAGACAGTCATATTATTTATACTCACGATGAGGCTTCTACGTCAGTACTTAAACAGTATTGTATGGCAGTCTCGTTATATCCTCTAATGTTAGAGGGAGTAGGTAATATTGACGGAGTTACTCCTGGCCCTCCTAATGATTTGCAGTCATTTAGTGGACAGGTTACTAACTTAGTATTTCTATTGTCTTCTCAATGTAAAGGAGCAGTTGCTGTAGGTAGCTATTTTATTGCACTTAACTATTATATTATTGCTGAATACGGAGAAAAGTGGTATGAGAAGCTCGATTGTATATGTACTTCGGAACATTCTCTTATTAAGAGAACTATCGAAGACTCCATCCTTAAAGCTTTTAAACAGTTTGTTTGGGGAATTAATCAACCTGCTGGAAACAGAAGTTATCAATCTCCCTTTACTAATGTTTCGTACTACGATAAGACCTATTTTGAATCTCTATTTGGAGAATTTTACTATCCAGACGGAACTAAGCCAGAATGGGTAGCAATTGATACTTTACAGAGATTGTTCATGTCTTGGTTTAATAAACTTCGCTTGAAACAAGTTCTGACATTTCCAGTAGAAACCTTTGCTATGGTGCATGACGGTAAAGACATTATAGATAAGAACTATAAAGACTTATGTGCAGAAATGTATTCTCAAGGTCATAGTTTCTTTACCTATATCTCAGACAGTGCAGATAGTCTTGCATCTTGTTGTCGTCTTCGTAATGAATTAGCTGAAAATACATTTAGTCCTACCTCTGGTATGACTGGTGTAAAGACAGGTTCTTGTAATGTTATTACTCTGAATATTAACAGAATTGTCCAAGATTGGGCTAGACAAGAAACTACTTGGTGGAGTGAAGATGGAGACAAAAATCTCTTGCATTGTAAAGATAATGTTGCCCTACTCAAAAAATATCTAATAGATATTCTAGAGAGAGTATACAAGTATCACATTACCTATAAGACCATGCTCTATGAGTGGGAGGATAAGAAGATGTTTGCTTCTTCAAATGGAGGTTATATAAACATCAAAGACCTATATAGTACTATTGGGCTAAATGGTCTGAATGAAGCTGCTGAGTTCTTAGGAATGAAGGTATCTAATAATCCAGAATATTTTGAGTTTTTACAGCTCATACTTGGAACAATAAAAGAGCAGAATAAACTTCATTCTATCCATGACAAAAAGCGCCCCTTCTTATTTAATTCTGAAGTCGTTCCAGCAGAGGGACTTGGTGGTAAGAATTATAAATGGGATAAAGCAGATGGCTATTGGGTTCCTGAAGATAGGAATCTATACAATAGTTACTTCTATAATGCCCATGATGATACATCAGTGTTGGATAAGTTTATACTTCATGGAAGGCAGACTTATCAGTATACAGATGGAGGTAGTGCAGCTCACATTAACTTGGAGGAACATCTGTCTAAGGAGCAATACTTGAAGCTTATAGACTTTGCTATTCAGCAAGGAACTAATTACTTCACGTTCAATATTCCTAATAGTAAGTGCGAGGATTGTAAACATATTGTGAAAGCTCCCATTAAGGTATGTCCTAAATGTGGAAGTGAACATATTACTCAATATACCAGAATTATTGGCTATCTAAGACCTATCACTGCTTTTGGTAAGGATAGAAGAATAGAAGCTGAAAGAAGAACATATTCAAAAAATGTATAAAATAGAAGAGTTTGTAGGAACAGCTGCTGAGCTGGAGAAGTTCCTTAATGAAATGCAAGTTATTAAACATTTTAATCTATCTCATATAGTATCTAGACAAGCTAAAACTTTTGCAGGACCTGGATGCTCAGTTGATAGAACCGTTTATACCTTAGTATTTTATGGGAATGACGAAGAAAAGAAGAGACAAATATATCTTGAATATGCTAAAGAAAACTTATGTAAAGATTGCTTGACTTGTGCAGACTTCGGGTATTATTGTAGAGGAAATAAAGAAAGATGTAATGCGTGGAAATACGATGAAAAAGCACATTATAGAATTGATAAAGTTGTATGAGTAAAGTTTTAATTATTCCAGATGTTCACGGTAGACCATTCTGGAGAAAAGCAAAAGAGAAGATTAATAGTGTGGATAAGGTAGTCTTTTTAGGGGACTACCTCGACCCATATGGTTATGAAGGTATTACTAGAGAGAATGCGATAGAGGAGTTTAAAGAGATTATCCAATTCAAAGTTGATAATCCCGATAAGGTAATACTACTCCTTGGAAATCACGACTGTGCTTATTGCTATGATTTCGGAAGTGCTTCTAGGTATGATTACGCTAATGCAGAGCTAATTAAGGAAATGTTTGAGAATTTCAAGTCTCTATTCCAACTCAAATACTTCTCGGAAGGTATTCTATATACTCATGCTGGAGTTACTAATGATTGGTTAAAGAGTATGGATTTTACTATTACTGACCTAATTACTAAGCCTGAGGACTTTCTAGTTGGCTTCCTATGGGAAGTATCTCGTATGAGAGGAGGGTGGTCTAATACAGGCAGTATGGTATGGAGCGATGTCAGAGAAGGAGATAGAGAGTCTACATATTATCAAATATTTGGGCATACTCAATTGGAATCAGAACCCATTATTACTGACAAGTTTGCTTGCTTAGACGTAAGAAGACCTTTTATATTAGATACAGAAACTAAAAAGATTGAGGAGTATGCTTAAATATGTTGATGCCAGAGTAGTCTTTCAGGAAATTCCGGATGAGATTACATTAGCTATAAATATATCTAACTGTCCTTGTCATTGTAAAGGATGTCATAGTCAATACCTAGCCGAAGATATAGGTAAACCATTAATTGAATATCCGCAGGGGTTCTCTGATGATTACATTATTCATCTAGACGAACTAATTACAGATGGTATTTCGTGTATAGCATTTATGGGAGGGGATTCTGACCCTCACTTAGTAAATGTGTTAGCTAGTTTTGTTAAAGATTATTATCCGAATTTAAAAGTGGCATGGTACTCAGGTAGACAAGAACTATCAGAGCACGTGAATATGAAGCATTTCGATTATATCAAGCTAGGTCCATATATTGAAGAAAACGGGCCTTTAAATAGTAAGACAACTAATCAAGTTATGCTTCATATAGATAATAGCTGTGGAAAACCCATAGTTAAAGACATAACATCACGTTTTTGGAAATGATTCTTAAGGTTGCATATGATGATAACAGTCAACATCTGGTTGACGAATTAAAAAAGGTTCTTTCTAAATATCCTTTAGTAGAATTACAAACTTACCATGAAGGCTTGTTTAAGGAACGTAAAAACGCCTTCAAGCTTAAGGGAGGTTTTAGCGCTAGACATACTCCATTTGCTGTATTAATTGATAATGATGCAGCTCCAGTAATGGCATTCTACAGTGAAGCTAATACTTGTACCATAGAAGAGATAATGAAAGCATTAAATAATCCTGTAGTGTATGGTAGAATTGAAGGTTAAAGATATTATTGAAAGGAAGAAACTTCTGATAAAAGGACTTGAAGAGAATATCTTCAAGGACTTTACTGAAGAAGAAGAAAATCTCTTGCACTCCAAGCACGGAATGATTAAAGTTAGTCATAGGTCAGGCGCTGGTAAAGTGTACGAAGGGATAACTGGAGCGTTTAAGGTTGGGCTTCCTCTAATTATTGATAGTGAGCCGACTAAGATAATACAGAGAATTACCATGATAGATTGGGACTCTAGTATGTTCCAGGATGCAGATGGAGAGTGGTTTATATTTGAATTTACTCCAATAAGACTCTACGAATTAAGTGTATGATAAGAAAATTTACTAACATCGTTTGTGTATATTACAACGACAAAAATTATATTCCAGCTAAGTATAATTGTCCAGACTTAGAGATTGATGATGTAATTCTCAACCTGACTACAAACAAGGAACAGAATTATGAAAAGATTTCTGAGATTATTGTTGATTATGCCTTTGCTTTGTTCTGTAACAAATCTGATTTAAAAGATTTTTCACAAGACCGTAAGAAGTATAAGAGGCAGAACTGGAAATTGCTCGACTTTAGGGAAATAATTAAAACAACAGAGATAAAACCAAAAGATCAGAAATGAAATATGGAGTTATTTTAGCTAGGTTTCAGCCCATTCACAATGGGCACCTAGCTTTAATTAAAAAAGCTTGTTCAGAGAACGATAAGGTTCTTTTGTTAGTTGGTAGTGCTGATAAAGTAAACAAGCGTAATCCTATTCCTATAAAGGTTAGGATAAAATTACTAGAAACTGCCTTAGAGGACGAAGGTTTACTTAGTAGATGTATCATTCAGCCTCTTAATGATTTGACTGATGAGTCTGATAACTCTCAGGATTGGGGATTCTATTTATATGCTAACATAGTTAGTATTATAAAAGAGTCCCATTTTAATATCTACTATAGCGATGGATACGAAATTATTACAACATGGTTTCCAAAGTTTATGCTGAAGGGTTATATATCAATGACTCTCATGGCAAGAGAACAGGTAGAAGAAGGTATATCGGCTACTGTTGTAAGAGATGCCCTAAGATCTAATTTAAGCCTAGAAGGACTAGTTCCTAAGTGTGTTATAGATGCAAGATTTTATTTAACTGAATTTATTTTATTACATGAAAGTACTCATAATTAATAAATCAAGACATCAACTTCCTCAGTATGAAACTCCCTTATCAGCAGGTATGGATATTAGAGGAGACTTTAGTAGAATTAAGTTAGTAGACAATAAGCCTGAGAAATTCTTTTTCGATGCTGATGTTGTAGCTATTAGTAAAATTGAAGATCCAAATGGTCCATTTGTGGTAGACAAGGAAGGAAATCTTACTGATAGAAGAGTTCCTAGTATTCCCGTTGCTTCTACTATTGAAATAAAGCCCGGAGGTAGATGTTTGATTCCGACTGGATTGTTTATAGCTTTACCTAAGGGTTACGAGGCGCAAGTTCGACCACGAAGCGGTCTTGCATTAAAATTGGGACTTACTGTCCTTAATTCACCTGGAACCATTGACGCCGACTACAGAGGAGAGATTGGAGTTGTATTAGTGAACACTTCTAATGTCCCAGTTAGAATTACTGATGGAGAAAGAATTGCCCAAATAGTTATTGCTAAGCATGAAACTATAGAATGGGAAGTTGTTGAAGAATTACCTTCCACTGAACGAGGAGAAGGGGGATTTGGACATACCGGAGTATGATATGGATATTAATGGTATTGGGGTTATGTAATTTAGCCCTAATACTTTGTCTCATGCGGAGAGTTGAGGACATTAGTAATCAAATCAAAACTAATTATCACTTTATTGATGATACAAGAGACAAAGTCAAGTATCTAACTTCTCTAATGGATATACGAGTGAATATTCCAGAAGAAATCGAGAAGCAATTTGGTAAGATGAAAAAGGAAATTGTTGTTAAAAATGTATTAAAAGTACCATGACTAAAGAGGAATTGAGGTCTAAAATATTAGAACTCGAAGAAGCTATGAGAGAAGAAGACAGCAAGTCTACCACAGCTAAACTAAGTGATGAATGGGATGAATTAATGAGTAAGTTGGAAGATGTTATCTATGACGAACTCGAAGGTGTTGCAGTTAAGATAGTCACTGAAAGAATTGTTGATAAATACGATGTAGACACTGATATATTAATTGCAGAGTATATGGAAAGTGGAGACCTAGAGGAATCATTTAAGATAGCAGCCGAGGAGTGCGATTGCGGTTGGAAGACAGATATTACAAAAAGAATATTAAAATAATTACTACTATGACTAAAGAAGGATTTGTAAAGCTTATTGAAAATGCTCAGAACTATTCTAAGGAATTGGATAGATGGTCTGATTTTGGAATTGATTTGTTTGAACTTCCTATATCCGAACTAGGTTGGGGATTCTTAAATACAGTACTTCCGGAATTGTTCTCTGATGAAGGAGTGGACTGGGTTAATTGGTGGTTGTTTGAGAAGCCTGGACTATTCAAAAATAGTCTTCCTAATGAAGCTTATGATGAAGACGGAAATATAATTCCTACTGATACTATAGATGATTTGTGGAACTTAGTTAAGGACTATCAGAAATGACACTAGAAGAACTTAAAAAGAAAGTAGTCACTATTACAGTACACAAAAATATTGTATTAGGAGAAGATTTACAGGAAGAATGGCTAAAGAAATATATAGAGGAAGAGTTCGTTAGCGATGAAGAGCTTTTGAAAACCTTAATCGAGAATGAATATGACTACAGTGGACTAGATGATGTATTAGACTATGATGATTATAAGGTAACTATTCATGATTAAATATTTGTTAAGCAAAGCCTCTACTGGTAAATTTAGAGTTGTATACCTATCTACTACTGAAGAGTGGGATGAAGAAAAAGCTGGATTTGTAATAAATAGAGTTACTGGACAGCTACATGGAAAGATGACAGAACAGCCAGAAATCGTTATTACTAAGGGTAAAGCTGGTAGAACGCATAGAGAGCAGCTTGAGTTACAGTTTAAGTCTGAGCTTAAGAAATATTTAGATAAAGGTTACAAGGAAATGGAAAATGATCCGGAAACCTACAGTGAAACGCAATTGGAGGAATTTTATGGAGACATCAAGACGGACCAGAATGGATTTGCAAAGCATATGCTTGCAAAATCTGCAGATAAGGTTAAAGAATCCTCAATCAATAAGGTCAAGTATTGGTACGCTAGCCGAAAAATTGATGGAGTTAGGTGTTCCTTCTACTACAAGGATGGTGAGATTTTATCTGCTTCTAGGGGAGGGGGAAATTATGACTATTCAACAGGTCATATCAGAAGAAATGAGAAATTGCTTAAGTTCTTCGAATCTCATCCCGCTTACATACTTGATGGAGAGTTGTATAAACATGGTAAAAGCCTCCAACAAATCAGTGGAGCAGCTCGTCTTGAGAAGAACGCAGTTGACTGCGACTGGCTTGAATATTATGTTTACGACATCATGATTCCTGGAATGAAGTTCTCAGATAGATTAGAGATTCTTAAGCAGTTGCAAAAGGAACTTAATCTTGGATTTGACCCAAATAGAGAATGGGAAGAAGGAGAACTTCAAATGCAATTAGTTCCACAGGAAAAGGTTTCTGAATATGAGAACATAATGAAACTTCACGACCAGTATGTATCAGAAGGTTGGGAAGGAGTAGTATGTAGAAATCCTGATAAAGAGTATGGCTTCGGAAAACGTACTAATGATATGCTTAAATTTAAATTCTACAAGGATGCAGAGTTTGAAATTACTGGCTTATCAGAAGGTCTTCGAGAAGAGGATATGTGTTTTACGTTAATAACTGAAGATGGTATAGAATTTAAGGCTAAGCCGATGGGTTCTAGAGAGCTTAAGCAGCAGTATAGAGAAAGACTTAAAGAGCTTATTGGAAAGATGGCTACTGTTAAGTATTTCTATCTATCTGATGAAGGAACACCATTACAGCCTGTTCTAAAGTGTATTCGTGACTATGAGTAAAAATGAAAAAGATTAACTACAGACAGTATTACTATGGAGGTAACTATGCCGATATGGAATTACAAGTTCCAGATGAGTGTAGTTTATACGAAATAGGAATGATTAATACGTCTCACAAGGTTCAGGATATAGAAGAGGAAACCTGGACAAAGGCATATGCAATGTTATGCCCAACTGAGTTTGAAGATTCTACCCTTCTAGGAAACGTCTATTTTAATTACATAGACGATGTATTTATTACTGATTCCGAAATAGCTGTTCTAGACATAGAATCTGCCCCACGATTTAGTGGGGTATACTCTGTTATGTATTACAAAGACAAAGAGTCAGAATCCAAATTTTCAGCCTATTTATTAAGTAAGATTGGAGATATAGGAGAGGCTAGTCCGGATGAATTAACGGAATTAGTAGAGATAGGAAAAGAGTGTAAGAAAATATGCTCTATATGTATGCTCAGGAAACTTACATATACCGGAATAGAAGCTAGTAATGTATGTTTCAAGGATTGGGTTTATGGAGAAGCTATGGCTTCTATGAGTATTATCAATATAAAATTCGGAAGAATCTTTATGGAGGAACTTACTACTGATGAAAACATATCAGAGTTGTTCTTAAAGGAGTCTGAGAAAATCTATAAATCTATTATTAACAATGAATGATGTAGAGAAACGCTATATCTGGCTAGTAAAGCATCTGATATGGAATGGTTCTAAACAGAAAAATGGTGTCTATTGGGTAAAGATTACTAAAGAAGACGCCTCTCTCCTAGAAGAAAAGTATGAAGTGTGTGATACACGAGCTTTAAAGGGAGGAATAAGAGCGAATGTTATAAAAATGTGTGATAATTTTATTGTACTTGATACGCGATGAAATACGAAAAGTTTGATATTTTGAAGAAAGCTAAATACTCTATTATTCCGAATAATAGGGAATTGTATATAGTATATGTGGAGTGCGATGCGAACGATGGAGATTACATGAGAGATACTCTCGAATTTGATAAAAACTCCTTTGAGGAAGACGAGCTTCTTTTACTAGTGCTGTCCTATGTCAGTAAATATTCTGGCAAGTTCTCAGAGGGAAAAGGTTGGGATGATAGGCATTATGGACAGCACGTGGATGAGAATGAGGACTTCCCATGGTTAAGTGACTACTTATCAGAGAATGATATTCTAATCTTTGCTGGGATGTGTGATATGCCGTGCCACAGTGTAAGTGGTATAGACATTGTATACTATGATGATAATGGGATAGCTAACAAAGTAAAGCTTCCAGATGTGGATGATTTATTTGAAAGCAAAGGGGAGTTTGTAAATTATTTAAACAAGCTATATTCAGCTTATTATGACGAAATTGAATAAAGGAGGGAAGCTTCCAAATAAGTTTAAAATAGCTAATCAAGAAATAACTGTAGTCATGGAAGACTCTCTTCCAAATAATGACTATGGTTATTTCTGTGATGCTACAAATACCATTAAGTTAGCTAGAACTATTAACTCTGAACATGATGGGGAAGTTATTTTAAGTGATGAACAAGTAAGAAATACTTTTTATCACGAATTATTCCACGTGTTTCAATTTTACTTTAATAATGAGTTTAACGAAACACAAGCTCAGGTGTATGCTAACTTTATGTGTGAATTTATAGAAACTACAGAAGAACCATTTTAAATAGAGAATAAATGAAGTTATCTAAGAGTAAAAGAGCCAACGTAAATTATTTGGCAAAGATTGTAGACATTAAGAATTTCAGAGCGCATAGTAATCCAGAGGTTACTAGACTTAAGTGTTGTACCATTGATGGTTTCAATATCATTACTGGGATTGACTCACAGCCTGGATTGTATGTATACTTTCCAACAGCCTGTTGCATAAATCCAGACTTTTTGAGGTATTGTAATCTATACCGCCATAAGGAATTAAATAACGACCCAGAACAAACTGGTATGTTTGAGGACAATGGTAGGGTAAAGGCTATCAGACTAAAGAATGAATTGTCTGAAGGATTTATTCTTCCAGTAGTTCAATTCCAGAACTATATAATGTCGGTGACTAATAAGGAGATTGATACTGAAGCAGGTACTGAATTTGATATTGTAGAACATGAAGGCAAGGAATTTTGGATTAACAAGAAATATATCCCGAAAAGACAGCAAGGACAAGGAGGGACTCCACGTAACAACCAAACGAAGAAAGTCAAAGGAATCAGCAAAGTTATTGATGAACAGTTTAGATTCCACTACGACACAACTCTTATTAAGAAATGTCCTAATGTAATTCATCCTAATGACCTAATTAGTATTACTGAAAAAATACATGGTACCTCTGGTATTTCCGCATATGTTTTGTGTAAGCAAGATTTAGACTGGAAACAGAAGATTGCTAGATGGTTGACAGGAGAAGAGTTTAATAAGTATGACTATCTCTATGCCTCTAGAACTGTCATTAAGAATCAGTTCTATAACAAAAATGTTACTCCAGGATTCTACGGGTGTGATGTTTGGGCAGAAGCTGACAAAATAGTAAAACCTTGTTTGTCTAAGGGCATGACAGCATATTATGAGATAGTAGGATTCTTACCAAATGGTGGTTATATCCAAAAGAACTATGATTATGGATGTATGCCTCCTAAAGAAGGAGAAGCATATACTCCAGAGAAACACTTTAAGGTTCGTATCTATCGAGTAACTATAACTAATGTTGATGGAGTTGTTCATGAGTTTTCTGCTCGCGAAGTTCAACAATGGTGTGCCAAAGTTGGACTTATTCCAGTAGAGGAATGGTATTACGGAACTGCAAAGTCTTTATATCCAGAACTCAATGAAGCTGAACATTGGAATGAAAACTTCATGGAGAAGCTAGCAAATGATACACAGTTCTATATGGAACGCAATTCTCCGTCTTGCGACAATAAAGTACCTCATGAAGGGATTGTTATCAAGATTGAGAATATGAAGTCAGAAGCCTTTAAACTAAAATGCTTTAAATTCCTTGATAAGGAAGGTAAGGAATTAGATAAGGGAGAAACTAATATTGAAGACGAAGCTTAATTATGCAGAAACTAGCTATAACATATGAGGTTACTATGTCTCAACATGCTGACATTGATATTGATGAAATAATTGAGGCAGTTATAACTAATCTTAAAGTCGAAGGGAAAGCTATAAACTTGGATTATTTAAGCTATGAATTTGAAGACAATGTAGGGTATTATTTAGAATCTCTCAATATGATAAATGATGCAAGCTTACTTAGTGAGTCTACTGTAGAAACAATTTGTGAAGCATTTCGCTATAGGGCTGCAAGAATACATCCTGAATATGCTGGAACGTCTATTTAGTAAAAAGTATGGAAGTCTGTATTATAGGATTTCCTACTTTTTTCATAGTAAGATTCCGTTTATCTCTCCAGGGTGGAATGAGTATAGAAACCCTTGGTATCACTGGTGGAAGGTTAGAAAATATTTTAAATGTCCAAAGACTCATTTCTTCTTTAGGAAAAACTTCTGGACATTTGGACTTCCAATCAGGAGAGACTACTATAACCCTGTCCTAGACATAGGATTCCATGCATTAGGGTGGAAGGATAAATGGGATAGTCCGAGGCATGAATGGGACCCCATGATTTGCATAACCTTTTTCAGAACTTGGCATTTGTTATGGATATTTAACTGGGTAATCGAAGAAGAAAAGAATAGTATTACAAAGAGCATGGCTACTTGGGAAGCTATCTTAGATTATTCCTACTATAACAAGACTATAGACCAAGCTATCGACAACCATGTTTGGAGTTATGAAGAGGATAGTGAAAAGAAATATATAACTATTATTTCTAATATGACTAAAAAAGGATTAAAAGAATATGAACCCAAACACGCTGAAGAAAATACAGAGGTTGAAGAATGGTGAGTCTTTTGTTACAAGCGAACCAGGAAATTCAATGCTACCTCTGTATAAGAGTAATGAGAAACATCTTGTCACGCCTATAACTTGGCAAGAATGTAATATTGGAGATGTTGTATTCTGTAAGGTTAGAGGTTCCTGCGTCACTCACAAAGTATACGCAGTGGATTCTAACAAAGGATGCCTTATTGGTAATAACAAGGGGCATATGAACGGATGGACTAAGAATGTTTATGGTTTAGCACACAAATTATGAAAATATGTGTTTTGAGTGATTTGCATGGATTTCTAATTGATTATATTCAGCCATGCGAATTAGTGTTAATCTGTGGGGATATTGTGCCGTTAAGGATGCAAAGAAACAAACCACAGTGTGAAAAATGGCTAAAGACAGAATTTGCAGACTGGATAAAATCTCTTCCCTGTGAAAAGGTTGTATTTGTAGCCGGGAATCATGATTTTGTATTTGAGAATAGAGAGCTATTATGGATAAATTCTATAATTACTCATCCTACAGAAGGAAAAGCAATCTATTTAGAGAATTGCCATTGCGATTACTTAGGTAGTGAAGGAAGGGTATACAGAATATATGGAACACCAGCTTGCCACATATTTGGTAATTGGGCATTTATGTATTCAGATGAAAAGCTTCAAGAACTATACTCAAATATTCCAGGAAATTGTGATGTATTAATTAGTCATGATGCTCCTAAATTAAATAATTGCGGTTTAGTGCCTCCTAATATGTGGCATTCTGACCCTGTAGATGCTGGAAACAGTGTCTTGGCCTCAGCAATCCTAGATAAAAAACCAAAATATGCTTTTTGTGGACATATCCATGAGGGAAATCACCAGCTGACCGAAGCCGGTGAATCTAAGATTGCTAATGTATCTATACTTGATGATACTTACAGTATTAATTATGAACCTTTATATTTGGATATTTGATACTGTTCTTGTGTATTTATTTGGAGGAATAGTATTGTTATTAGTAACAGTTGGAATTTATGAGATAATACAGGAGGAAACTAACTTCCTTAATGCCTATGGGTCTAGATTCATTTGCAATATTAAAAATTAATCAAATGGAACAAGCTGTTTTTCAAAGAATGTTGGGAGAATTTAACGAGGTTAACGAACGTGCTACAAAACTAAGAGATTTTATTCTCAGTGATAAAAGCAAGGAGATTGATAATCTTAATCGTGACCTATTAATAGCTCAACTAAAAGCAATGGAGGCTTATGTATCTGTACTATCTATTCGTATAGGACTGAACTCTCCTAAAGATGAAATACAAGAGGCAGAGATTGTAAAGGAAGGTGAATAAAAAAATCATTTTCACAGACCGTTCGGACTCTCTACTAACTAGTTATCTCAAAGATATATCTAGGTATCCAATCCTAGATAGTGATGAGATAATTAGATTAATAGGAGAGGCTCAGAAAGGAGATGATATTGCTAGAGAAAAGATTATCAAATCAAATCTTAGATTTGTTGTAACTATTGCTAAGCAATTTCAGAATAGGGGTATTCCGTTGATGGATTTAATCTCTAGTGGAAATGAAGGTTTAATGAAAGCTATTGATAAGTTTGACCCTACTAGGGGAGTAACATTCTTATCTTATGCTGTATGGTGGATTAGGCAAAGCATTTATAATTCTATATATTGGCAGGCTAGAGAAATTCGCTTGCCAATGTCTCAGCAATTGCTAGTAATTAGCATTCTCGATGCAACTAATAAATTCTTACAATCACACGATAGAAATCCTAGCTCGGAGGAATTGTCCGAAATAACGGATATTCCAAGAGAGCAGATTGATTATCTAGCACAATTTTCTAATAAATTGGTTTCTGTTGATGATTTTATAGGAGGAGATGAAGAGAACAGTCAGGTTTGTGATATTATTCCAGATGGAGATGAACTCCTCGATGAGCAAGTAAACAAAAGCTATGTAACTAAAGAACTAGAGAATCTGTTATCTAAATTAACTATTAGAGAACATGATTTATTATGTATGTTATTTGGTATAGGAATGGCCCCGGTTAATCCTAAGATTATAGCTGATATGTATGGTGTGGGAGGAGAAAGAATCAGACAGATGAAGGAAGGAGCGTTAGCTAAATTGCGGCGCAGATTTTCTAACCAACTTAAAAATTTATTATAAAATGAAATTCGAGGAAATTTTACCAATGTTGAGAGCAGGAGAAGTAGTAAGAAGAAGTGTGTTTCAGCGTAACCTTGTAATATTTATGCAGATTCCTGCATCAATAGGTTTTCAAGGAATAGTTACTATGAAATCTATCCCAGATGCAATGAAGGCGCTTATGTTGCTAAATTGCGCTGGAGTGAGATATCATGATCAATTTATCATGTATGATTTCTCAGACCAGTCTTGTACTTACTATCCTTTCGATGGGGAAGATATGAATGCAGATGATTGGGAGGTAGTAGACGTGTTACGCTATAGACCATATGGTAACTAACAACTATCCTATTGGAGCAGCTAATGATCCTGCAGCTCCTTATAACGAACCTTTACTTAATAAAGTAAGAGCAGAGGTGGGAGTTGAGCTGGGATTATTTGTAGATGTTGAAGTAGTAGATGAAGATGATATTATTAGTGCAGTTGAGGAAGCTATTATTGATAGGTTCAAATCTGAAGATGTTGAAGTGAATAATATCAAAATCTATCAACATGATTTACTTAGTAAGTCGGAATAAAACTTTATTTGGGTCTACAAAATATCAAGATGTTAGTTTTGAAGAGGCAATGAAGATTTTGTTGCCTCTTTCTTTGGTACAATTTGATACTGAAACTAAAGGATTAGATGCTCATACTAAAGACTTATTAACTGTTCAATTAGGATGCAAAGAAAATCAAGTCGTCTTTGATTGGACAACTATGTCTGCTGAGGAAAAGGCGGAACTAAAAGACTATTTTGAATCTGATAGAGTGTTTCTTGGTTGGAATTTAATGTTTGACTTAGGATTCTTATATGTTCAGGATATTTGGCCGAATCATATCTGGGATGGTATGATTGCTGAAAAGCTTTTATGGTTAGGGTATCCAGGTAATATGAGAGAGATGAGCTTAAAAGCTGCTGCTTGGAATTATCTGAATTATGATTTGGATAAGTCTGTAAGAGGTAAGATTATTAATGATGGTCTTACTGAGGATGTAGTAGTTTATGCCGCAGGTGACGTAATGTGGCTAGAAGACATTAAAGAGAAACAAGAAATAGAACTTGCCAAGCAAGAATTAAAACTTGCTATGGAATTTGAATGTGAGTTTATTAAAGGCTTAGCCTATTTCAAACATTGTGGTGTTCATCTAGACGTCACTAAATGGAGAAATAAAATGGCTAAGGACCGTATTAAACTACAAGAAGCAGAACAAGAACTCAATGATTGGGTAGTAGCATGGGACTCAGAGAAACATCATGAACATGATGGATGGGATATACAATACCCAGAAATGCAATTCTACAACCAATTAGAAATAGAGGAAGAAACTGCTAGACTTCTTAAAGAGAAATATATTAGGTGTCCGCAAGAGGACCTTGATACTCCAGCAGGAAAGGTTAAAGCTTATAGAAAGAGAGTAATTAGTCAATTTACTAGAGTAGATAATCAAGGTGATTTATTTAATGGTTTTGATACTAAACCTAAATGTACAATTAATTGGAGTAGCTCTTCACAAGTTATTAAATTATTTGAACTATTAGGAATTAAGGTTAAGACTTTTGATAAACACACTAAGAAGGAGAAGAAGTCGGTTGAGGCTAAGTTATTAGCTCCTCAAGCTAATGATTTTCCTATTATTCCTATCTATCTAAAGTATCAGGAAGCTGCAAAGGTGGTTTCTACTTATGGAGAAAACTGGTTAAAAGCTATTAATCCAAAAACTGGTAGGATTCATGTAGACTTTCACTCTTTAGGAGCTGATACTGCTCGTGTAAGTTCTGGTGGAGGAGTATATAAGCTCAATTTGCAGAATTTACCGCATGATAAGGAAACTCGAGCATGTTTTACTTCTGAAAAGGGTAATAAGTGGATTTCTGCCGACTACCAATCTCAGGAAAGTAGAATTATTGCTTCTGTATCTAAGGACAAGGCAATGATTGATGTGTTTGAAAATGGGTGTGGTGACGTGCATAGTCTAGTTGCTAAAATGTCATATCCTCATATTATTCCGGCCGATTGTCCTATAGAAGAGGTTGCTATCAAATATAAGCCTCAAAGGCAAGATGCTAAAGGTGTAGAGTTTGCAATCAATTATGGTGGAGACGCTAATACCATTATGAACAATAAGGGTATTCCTCTAGAAGAGGCTCAAAAAATCTATGATAACTTTATGAAGGGTTTTCCTGGAGTAAAGCAATATCAAGATTATTGTCGTAAGGCAGTAATGAGAGATGGATATATTTTATTAAATCCCATAACTAAACATAGAGCACATATATATGATATTGAGGACCTCTGGCGTATTTCCAAGAAATTCAACGATCCAGAGTTCTGGGATTATTACAGAGAGATGAAGAGAGATTCTCCAGGCTGTGATACTGTCCAAGACGTTAAAAGGTATTTCCAGAGAAAATCAGCTTCTGAGAAACAGTCTATCAATTATCGTATACAAAATAGAGGAGCTATGTGCTTTAAGTTATCCTCTATAAAACTTTTTAATTGGATTAAGGAAAATAAACTTCTTAATGTAGTTAAAATGTGTGTTCCAGTCCACGATGAATTTAACCTAGAATGTCCAGAATCTATCGCTGATAAGGTAGCCGAAGTTCTGGTTAAATGTATGGTTGACGGAGCCAAACCATTCTGCCCTAACGTATTCTTAGGTGCAGATGTTGATGTAAATGATCATTGGGTTCATTAACAAGGGGCTATATTACCGATGCCAAACCTGAGCCCCTGAGCCTTACAACCCTAGTCCGCATTAATCGTATCATGGGTACACTTAGAGTGTTTAAAGAGAAGGTCTAGTATCGAAAGGGAAATTGGAGTATATACTAGAAGGGCATAGTAAGTAGGGCGACAGACCACGGAGTAATTTCCTAGGAGTGCAGTTAGGGCATCATTTTTTAATTCTAATTTAAGTACTTATATGAAAAAATTATTAATTTTATTGACTACAGTGTTAGCTTTGTGTACTGCGTGTGCAGATAGTAAAACCTTTGAGAGAGCAGACGGAACTAAGTTCGTTGCCGAACCATATGGATGGGCAAATTATCAATCTAAGAAGATTGAAGGAGTAACATATGAAGCATGTTTTGAGAACATTGTCTGGGATATTGTTGCTATAGAAACCGTAATTGTTCCAGTATGGTTAACTGGCTGGGAATTGTACGAACCAGTTTCTTATACCGAACCAAATGTTACTAAGTAATTATGGATACTTATACACCAATGAGAGCTATGATTGTCTGTGCTAATGGCACAGGCGATTATATAAAGAAAGAGGATGCTATTAAGGCTTTGCAAAATATCTTTAAGGAAGATTCCTCTAAGATAATAGAAGCCTTTTTAAAAGAATTTGATTAACATTATGAAGGCAATCTTTTTAGATATTGATGGAGTCTTGAATAGTAATGATTGGTATGTTAAGACTCGTGGTGTTGGAGGATACAATGGAGGAGATGTGGACCCCGAATGTATTGAACTCATAAATGACCTAATAGATGCTACTGGGGCTAAAATAATTATGTCTTCATCATGGAGGTCTGATTATGAAAATTCTTGTGAATATTTGTATGACAATGGCTTATATTGTGATGCAATTATAGGAAAGACTCCACACTTCTGCTATACTTGTCAGAATGACGATATCAGAAGCACACTTTGTAGAGGAAATGAAATACAATACGTATTAGAGTCAGAGGATATAACTAATTATGTTATCTTTGACGATGATCAGGACATGCTATATTCCCAGAAGGATAATTTTATCCATATAGATTATATGCATGGTATTACGAAAGAACATATTGAACAAGCAATTAAAATATTAAACAAATGACTGTAGATTTTATAACAACAGAAGTATTAACTGATGACCAAATTCTTAGAGGGTTTGGTGAGACACTATGTTATGGAGAAGGTAAGTTTACTGAAAATGACTTCTTTGAGTCCATTGGAAGTTCTTTAGATACCTATGGATCATGCATGACAGAATCCTCAAAGGGAGAAGTTATTAAACAATTAAAGGTATTACTAACTAAACTATTAGAGGAACTATGAGTAGTTATTTAAATATATATGGAGTTCCGAAAGAAGGAGAGCTAATAAAGATTGTTAGCTTTAGTAGGTCACATTGTGTATATTCTCCATTCTGCGATACCCTAAATATAGCATGGGCGGGAGAAAACAAAGTCTACACAGACTTAACTACAAGCGACGTAGAGCAAGTTATTAAAGATATAAGCTCTGATTTGAAAAGTGCTAATAGTAGATTGCAAATATATGAAAAGTATGCTTCTCAAAATCCTGAATATATTCAGGAAATTATAAGTCTGCAAGAATATATTGAGGAGCTTAACACTACTATACATTATTGTGAAATGATAGGCATTATAGTGATGCACAGCTCTTTGTCTTTTTCGGGATTTAGTAAAATCTGCTGTAATATATCATGAGATTTAAGTTAGAATTTACATTTGATATTTCTGACAGCTCACTGCTGATAGATGCCAATGACGGTAGAGATGAGGAATACACTAGCCTAGAAGATGTACCAGAGGATACTCTAATGGATGTAGTATACCATTATTTAGATGGGGTTGTAGAAGGTATGACTTACGATGAAGTAACAATTAAGAAATTATGAAAAGGTTTCTAATACATGTTAGCACCTACTGGTGTGGAATGGACGACACATTTAGAGCAGTTGCGGAAGATGAGACTCAACTATGGGATCTAGCCGAAGAGCTAGCTTATCAAAATTTCCAGTCCTATGGGCTAGATGAAGAAATAGCTGAAGACCAGGGATATAACCCAGATGAAATGTCAGAGGAGGACTGGGATAAGATGTGGGGTGAAGTAGACGAATCTGCTTACTACAGTCATAGTATTGAGGAATTTGACGGTAATAGTACAGAGTGGGAAGAATACGGAGGAGAGGTATATGGAAGAGAAGGTTAAATTCTATGATAGAGAAGAACTAGACTCTAAGGATATACTGGAACTTATTAGAATATGGGAAGGTGGAGCTGGAGAATCATTTACTGATTACTGCTGCTTTCAGCGTCAAAGTGATGCAGACTTTCTAACCTTTCTAAGTGTTTGGTATGAACCTCTATATGATTACTGTGTCAATCGTATAGTAGAGGAAGGTGGTAATTACTTAGAGTATACTATACAGTATGTAGCAGATTACTGTGTAGATTATTATACTAGTTGGATTCCTGGGGATAACCACGAGTTCTGGGATAAATCCTATGAAATAGGAATGTACCCATTGGCACATTTTATAAAGGAGAATGACCTAGCTTGGAAAGCATTTGTGGAGTTTTTCACAGATACTGATAATACATGCTCTGGGACTCCCTATATTGATTGTTACAACATTAGAAAACAGTTTGAAGATGACAGAAAGTTTTAAATTTTATGAAGTAGGTGGTAAGATACGTGATGAACTCCTTGGATTAAAGTCCAAGGATGTTGATTATGTTGCTGTACCTACCAATGAATTGTTATATAAAGATTACACTGCCGAAGAAATGTTTAAACTTCTTTATGCTGACTTGGCGATGGAGAAGTTTGAAATCTTCCTAGTAACTCCAGATTGCTATACCATACGTGCTAAGTTCCCAGAGGGATATAAGTATCAAGGCGTAGCAGACTTTGTAATGGCAAGAAAGGAAGTAGGGTACGTTCCAGGTACTAGGATTCCTATTGTAGAGCCAGGAAATCTGTATGATGATTTGTCTCGTAGAGATTTTACTGTTAATGCTATGGCTAAAGACCCTGATACTGGAGAGATTATAGACTACTTTAATGGCAAGACTCATTTAGCAAGGAGGCTGCTGGTAACCCCATTAGACCCAATAACAACATTCGATGATGACCCACTAAGAATACTTAGAGGTATAAGATTCTCTATTACTAAAAGGTTGCTAGTATCTCAAGATATGTGGCAAGTTATGAAGTCTTATGATTATTTCAATAAAATGCCAGTAGTATCAGAGGAGAGGATAAGGGAAGAACTAACAAAATGCTTTAAATGTAACTCATCTTTAGCATTGGGATGGTTATCTGAACTTACTGAACTGAGAGATTATATCTTTACTAAAACTAGCTTGTGGCTTAAGCCAACTAATGAGAAATAATATGTATCATATTTTAGAATCTCGTAAATTAACTGAATCTCTAAACTCTCTTCCTACAGTTAGGGAGATACATTTTGATGATGTTATAGAGATTAGGCGAAGTATTGGTCAGGGAGCCTATGTGTGTAAATTATTAGCTCAAAAAAGCTATACTAATGAAGATGCCATTAAATTGTTTCACGATAAAATGAAAGAAATTTGTAATGATTGATTCAGAAAACTTATGCAGAAAGGCGATGGAGATTTACGGATTTCCAGCTCAAGCTGCTATGGTAGTAGAAGAGTGCAGTGAACTTACTAATGCTATCTGTAAATTTAGAAGAGGTAGAGTTGGTAATGATGATATTATAACTGAAATTGCTGACGTTATAATTATGTGCGAACAGCTTTCTTATTATTTTGGAAAGGAAAAAGTTGAACTGGAAAAAGAAAGAAAGCTAGAAAGATTAAAAGAACGTTTATCAAAATATACTGATTAAATGAAAGAGAGAAAACTTATTATTTGTAGAGGTATTCAAGGAAGTGGTAAATCAACTTGGGCTAAACAATGGTGTCATGAAGACCCAGAACATCGTGTGAGATTCAATAATGATGATGTTCGCAATATGTTAGGCGATTATTGGGTTCCAAGTAGAGAGAAGTTAGTAACAGAGGCTAAGGCCAATATGATTACATTTGCTCTTATTAAGGGTTACGATGTAGTAGTTGATAATATGAACCTAAATCCTAAAGAGGATGCATGGATTCGTACTTTATGTGAGAATGTAGAAAAGGATACTGGGATTCATGTAAATATAGAATATAAAGACTTCTGGACCCCAGTTGAAGAATGTATTCGAAGAGATGCTGCCCGTCCTAATCCTATTGGAGAGAAGGTTATCAAAGAAACTTGGAGACGTTACAGAAACTTTATTATTAGTTCTGATATTAAGGAAATGCTTAAGAATAAGGCTGAACACGTTGATGGAGGAAGACCAGTGATATTAGTAGATATGGATGCCACTCTTTGCCTAAATACTTCTGGAAGACCGTTCTATGGAGAAAATAGTGCCAATGGTATGCTAGAGGATACTCCAGTAGAAGAGATTTGTCGTCTAGTAAGACAAATGGGAGAACATTGCTTAGTTTTCATAGTTACTGGTAGAGAAGGAACTGCTGAGGTTGTAGATGCTACAAAGGAATGGTTAAAGAAGAATGAGATTCCGTCTGATGCTATGTTCTTTAGACCAGTAGGAGACTATAGTCCAGGTCCGGACTGTAAGAGAAGAATCTACGAGGAAAACATCAAGGGAAAGTATAACGTACAATTTGTCCTTGATGATAGTTCTAAGTGTGTAAAGATGTGGAGAGAACAGGGACTTATATGTCTACAACCTAACGAAGGAAAGTTCTAATATGAAACTTCTACAAAGGTTAAAGAATCTATTTCTTCCAGAAGGCAAGATCTCCGATGGATTTCATAGCTTTGACGAACTTTATCATTATAGAATGCTGTATAATGCAGCATTCTTTAACAGTTTAGAAGGTAAATATGAAGTCCACAAATCTTATAGGCACGCAGATGGAGAGCTATGCTTTGGAGGAGGATGGTTCATAGTTATGGCTTATCTTCCTACTGGTCAAGTAAGTAATCATTACAGAATAGAGGATTGGAATCTGTTTAATATTCCTGAAAGATGGAAAGCAGATGAATGGGATGGTCATACTCCAGTTGAAGCAGCTAATAGATTATATAGGTTTTGTTTACACTATAATGAATATTATCCTATATGGGAATGTTAGTAGGGCAATTAATTAAAATATTGGAGCAATTTGACCAAGACAGAGAGGTTATGATACACACCTTAAGTGGGGAGACTGTAGAGGTTAGAGGCTACTTTGTGCAAAAGGATATAGATGATAATTCGTTTTATATAACTGATTTGGATGTAGTTCCTAGGTGATGTGGATATAAAAGAAGCTATTGAACATTGTTGGGACAGAAAAGACTACCCAGAAGTATTTAGAGATGATGCAGGACTGGATATTTCTATTCCTGGATTCATCACTAGGGGTTCTTGGATTAGAAATAATTCTCCAAGAACTGTTACACTAAATGTAACTACTTATCGTGGAGTGAGTTGGAATGCAATCCATTATTATGGTAATATTACCATTGAGGGAGTAAGTTTTAGTCCAGAGGACAGCCCAAATACTTACACTATGTGTAAGGAAACATATGAGGCTGAGGAGAAGAATCCTCTAGCTGCTGGATTCTATAGAATAGAATTAGTAAGACCTGTTACTTCTGAGGAAATTGAAGAAGATGGTTCACGATGGAATGGATATAAGGTTGGTGATAATACTAACGCTTTCTATTCTCCGGAAGACGTAATAGCCATAGCTAAGGAAGTATGTAAAGCTAGATTCCTTGGCAACTGGAAACTTAAGATTGTTGACTATAGTGGAAAAGATCTAGATTCTGAAATTTTAATCAGTGAGCTATGACAAAATTTAAACTATATGAGGATATATTGTCCCGTTCTTGGAACAGAGACTTCTATGATGTAGAAGCTGATACTATAGAGGAGGCAGTTGAGAAAGTTAGATATGGAGAGGTCGATTGTTATGATTCAGAACAAATCTATGAAGTTATTGATGAGTTAGATCCAGTAGATAATAATGGAAGTCCTACTAGAGAGATTTACAATGATAAGGATGAACTTATGTGGCATAATGCCGAACTAGTTAACAGGGGAGAGATTATTACTCAAAGTATAAGAAGTATTTCCGAGAATTTGTCGCTAATTATGGAAGGTGAGCCAGAATTGTTTAGAGGTGGAGATATAGCATTTTCTACAGCAAGAAGAGTGATGGAAATGCTAGGTTGGAAATGTTCTTATGCTGGAAAAGCGACTCTAGGACAAGATGCATACTATTGTATAATTTGTACAAAACCAGATAAAGATTTTAAATATAAGATTTTTGGAAATGCCTACGAAGGAAGTATAAGTATATCTAAAGAAAACTATGAAAGATGAATTAGGAGATAGAATGAAATCTTATTATGAGAATCGTTCTAAAACATTTTTGGTTAGACGTACACCAGTTATTATAAGACTGGATGGAAAAGCATTTCACACATTCACAAGAGGTTTTAATAAACCCTTTGATGAGGCTATGTGTAATGCTATGCAAGAAACAATGAAGTACTTATGTGAGAATATTCAGGGATGTGTTTTAGGATACACACAGTCTGATGAAATTACTTTAGTACTTATCGACTATCAGAAACTTACTACTGACGCCTGGTTTGATTATAATGTCCAAAAGATGTGTAGTGTAGCAGCATCTATGGCAACTCTTGTTTTTAATAGAAGATTCCAAGAGCAAATCGTAGAGCTTTCTTATAATGGAAAGTTAGATGATGATGAATTGACTAGCTCATATAAGCGTTCTCTTAAAACTGGAGCAATGTTTGATGCTAGATGCTTTAACATTCCAAAAGAGGAAGTAACTAATTGTATCCTATGGAGACAGCAGGATGCTACGAGGAACAGCATTTCCTCAGCTGGGCAGGCATATTTCTCTCATAAACAGTTGGAAGGTCTAAACTCTAATCAAATTCAAGAGTTACTATTTCAGGAGAAAGGAATTAACTGGAATGATTATCCTACTAAGTTTAAAAGAGGAAGCTGCTGTATAAAGAAATATCATCAGACTATGAACCAAACCTTAAGAAGTTATTGGTTTATTGATAATGAGATTCCTATCTTTAAGGGAGAGGATAGAGAATACATTGAAAAACTTATAGTATGAGTAGAACTTATAAAGAACACCATCCAACTGCTCACAATCCAAAGAACAGATTTCCTTCGCCTTATCTAGACAAAGAAGGAAAAGTAGAGCGCAGGAGAAAGCATAGAGCTTACGGTTCTCAAGGCTGGAAAGGATGGGGCGGAGAGACCTACTTTAAAAAGTACGGAGAGGTATGGATTGATGTAGTAGACAAAAAGAAAACTAGGAGAGAATCCAAAGAATACATAAAAAAGGAATTATATGATTGACAATTTTGAATATTTATCTAACCTATTTGACGGGTTAGTGGACAAGGATGATTTCTACTTCGTTCAAATAATACAACGAAAGAAGGATGGAGTAGAACTTCCGTCCTATACATCTGGAGCAAGGACTATTAGAAGCTTTTACTTCTTTACCAAGGAAGAGTTTTTAAGACAAGAGTCATACATAAAAGAACTATGCAATAGTAACAATGCTCGTGCTTATTTCTGGATTAATCCTAGAAATACTCTTGATATAGCTTGCGAATCTATTAAACAATTCTCGGACTTAATAAAGAATGGAAACACTAGACAAGGAGTAGCTGTATATGATAGAGCTACTGGGTCTTGTAGAAGTAGTAACTATAAGAAACTATGGATTGTTGATATTGATTCAAAGGATTACGAATATAGAAACAACATGGCTAAGCTGATTAATGAGTGTAGGGGTACGGAAGGAGAAAGAATTAAGCATGTCATTCCGACCGTAAACGGTTATCACCTTATAACTAGTGCTTTTGATAGACAGCAATTCTCTCAAAAGTTAGCACTTAATCAGTTAGATCCGATTGACATACACGATAATAATCCAACATTGTTATATTATAAACCAATATGTGGGAAATTATCTTAATAGTCATATTAGTTATGACTAGCCCCATTTGGATAGGCTGCATAATTATAGGAATATGTTGGTGTGCAGCAATCCTTTATTATATTATTGCCATAGTTCTAGGATTACCGTTGGTAATACTAAGTAAAATTTATAACAGAATGAAAAGATGAAAACCTATACATACTATATAGAATTTAAAGGAAGATTCGCTGAGACAGTTACAGTAGAAGCTCCAAGTGAGGAAGAAGCAAAGAAGTCTCTAAAGGAAACTTTTAGAAATCTGACCCTAATAGAGCTTATTACTGAGGAGTAAAATATTTTAAATAGACTGAATATATGTATTTAGAAAATGGTGACGAAGTAATTGAAGCTAGCAACGGAAGGTTGATTCTAGCTAATAGTGGAGCTTATTGTGATGAAGAGGGAAACCCGACTGGCGGTTGTATTGACAACGAAGAAGAGTTTGTATATGTAACTAGGACTGGTGGTACTTATCATACTAACAGAGAATGTGCTTCCTTAAAAGCACGTAAGCCGGAGCTTAAGAAGATCTCTTTATCAGATGCTCAGAAACACGGATATAAAGCTTGTAAAAGATGTCAAAAGAACTAGAAGTTTCTTTGGTAAACTATCTATGTCCTATTTGCGGAGAAGTAGCAGAGGAGGGAATCATAATGAATTCCCTTCTTTCTGAAAAGGCTGCCAAAGAAGTAAAAAACTTACATGGAAAAGCTGTTGGATATGCGGACCATGTCTGCAAGGAATGTACTAAATATAAGGACAATGCTATCTTCTTAATAGGAGTAGATACCAAGAAATCTAAGAAAGAGCCTTGGAGAACAGGAGAAATTGCAGCTATAAAAGATAGCTGTTCATTAGCTTTGAAAGTAAAGCCCAATATAGCAACACTGAAAGATGGGACTACCTATTGCTTTATAGATCAAAATTTAGGAAAAGAACTAGGATTATGGAAATGAAACTGATTAGTAAGGAAGAACTGGCAGATCTATTGAGAGCAAGCAGCAAGCTTAGCTGTTTAGAAGCTGGAGGAGTGGATAATTGGACATGGTACGATGAAGCATTATCTGACTACGATAGTGATTTAGATGACGATATATTAACTGAAGACTATAAAGACGCATGAAGCTAGTTAAACCATCATTCGAAATATTAGAACAAAAACCAAGAGAAATTATAATTCCAGCAGATATGGAAATAGGTCCTAGGATGGCAAGAGAAGAGCTTATAAATTCTGTATATAGACAGATTGAAATAGCTGGAAGAACTTGTTATAAATCTGAGGATAAAATCACTCCAGATTCTGCTAAGAAGTTTGTAGAGAGAATGGTTAAATCAGGTCATGGTGCTATGTTGGAACATGGTACTGTATATCTGTTCTTGACTATGTCTTCCAGACAGCAATATTTTAAATATTGTAGTAACCCTTACTCAGTAGCTAATAGTACTGGGGAAGCGGAAAAAGGAACTTGGAACGGGTTTGTTACTACTAATTATAGAGTATTAGTAGAAAATGGTTGGCTTGAGGATTTGGAATATATCTGCAATCCTGGTAAGGAGCATGAGAAGAGAATTACGGTTCGATTTGTGTGTGATAGAGGCGTATCCCATGAGTTTGTAAGGCATAGAGTATTTAGTTTTGCTCAGGAGAGTACTAGGTATTGTAATTATGCTAAGGATAAGTTTGGAAATGAACTTACCTTTATAATTCCGCGTTGGTTGAGCCTTAGTAATGGTTCTTACACCTACGATTATCCTAATGGATTTACCAAGGATGGCAGTAAATGGGATTCTAAATTAGAACTTAATACCTTTCTTCTGTCTTTAGTTAGGAGTGAAGCTGCGTACTTAGAACTTATAAGCCAGGGATGGGTAGCCCAACAAGCTAGAGCAGTACTTCCTAATAGTTTGAAAACTGAGTTGATTATGACTGGTACTCTTACACAGTGGGAAGGATTCTTTAAATTACGTGACGCAGAAAGTGCGCATCCGCAAGCTAGAGAATTAGCGGAACCTCTACATGCAGAATTTAGAAAAAGAGGATGGTGTGAATGAAAGCTAGCGAATACTTTGGAGATTGGATGGATGTAATAGATACTGTAGAACTACGCAGGATACTATCTTGGGTAAGTACTATAGATAAAACAACTTTATGTCCCTCCTCTCCTAACATATTTAAGGCCTTTAGGGCTTGTCCTTTGAAAGACTGTAAAGTAGTCTTTCTGGGGCAAGACCCTTACCCTCAACAGGGTGTAGCTACTGGAATATTATTTGGAAATTCTGAAGACACTCCAGAACATAGACTATCGCCTTCATTACAGGTAGTCAAAGAAGCTGCAATAAATTATGAGATTCCTCATAATAGAATAGATTTTGATAACACTCTAGAATCGTGGGCTAAGCAAGGCATTTTAATGATTAATACTGCCTTTACTTGTGAAGTTGGTAGAGTAGGTTCCCATTTTGATATATGGAAGCCATTTACTGCCAAATTGATTCACAACCTAAGCACCAAGGATGGAGGTATAATATATGTATTATTTGGTAATCAAGCATCGTCATTTAAGAAGTATATTGTAAATAGTCCAAAAATTATGGAGGTATATCATCCTGCTTACTTTGCTAGGCAGAATAAGAAAATGCCATATAATGTATTTACTGAGCTAAATCAAGAGCTACAGAAATTATATGGACAGCAGATTGAATTTTACAAAGAAACGGATTATGGAAATTGTTAATTATGGAATATAATATTGGATTCGTAATAGGAGATCCTAGTGGAGATGGTCATGCTTGTACAACAGAGTATCATATAGTTGCTAATCATTCAGTAGATGAAATATCTGAGGCTTATAAGAAAACTACTGAACTCTTGGGTTTTGATTTCGTTAAGGAAGTTGGAGTAGAATTTCAGTCAGACCCGTGGATACCAGAAAAGTTTACTAAAAAGTTGTTAGAACTAGAAATAATAGACAAGGAATATGTAATAGAATCTGATTCTGAATATGGCACACCGGCTGGATGTTATGAGTTTGAATGTGCGGAAGATGAGTTTGTAGATATATACTTTGCTATAGCAAAATATTTTCTTCCAGACTTGACGTGGAGAGCTAGAAACTTAGAAGAAGAGATTCTATGGGATCTAGAGGGTGCAGCCTATGGCTTTACGTATCATGGGGAGTAAAAGAAGGATTCCTAGAAAAATAAAGAAAGCTCTTAAGTATGCTTTCCTACATCCAAGGGTATGTGGAAGGCTTATAAGATATGGAGCTGTATATACTATAGGAAGAAACTCTAAGTGGACTCGTAAGGCCGCCAAAATAAAACGGCAAAGGGATTATGCAGAAATGATACACAATATAACAGAACAACTAAAGGATATTTATGCAATTAATCCAAAGAAAGACTATTCTGAAATAGATTCAAGCTTTTACGAATGGGAAGTAATAACTAATTTTAAATAAATAAAACATTATGAATTTTTCAAATATTTTTGGTAGCAAGAAAGTAAAATCATTTGCAGAACAATTGGCAGAAGTAAAGAACGTCTTTAGAACATCCTATGACCAAGCTATAGCTTTAAACTCGGCTATTGCTGAAGATATAAAGGTTAAGCAAAACGAGATTGCTTCTATTCAAACTCAAATTGAGTTTAATCAGCAGGTTGCTGATGATAACAGTAAGTATATATCTAAACTTAAAGACTTAATTTCGTAATTATATGAGTGAAAAGAAATATAAATTTGACCCAGAACATACATTTTTCACCTCTGACACCCATTTTGGACATGCCAATATAATTAGGTTTTGTAATCGTCCTTTCAAGAATGTAGAAGAAATGGACGAAGCCTTAATAGAAAATTGGAATCAAGTAGTATCTGAGGATGATACAGTCTTCCATTTGGGAGATTTTGCCTTTGGTGGAAGTAGTGTATGGAAAAGTATTATCCCTCGTCTAAACGGTCATATAAACCTTATTATAGGCAACCATGACAGGAAGAACCTTAGACAGGGTTACATGTCTAGTTTTGATATGGTAGTCCCTCAACTTCAGATAGAAATCGAGGGAAATCCTATATATTTAAATCATTACCCATTTTTATGTTATGGAGGTTCCTATAGAGGAGTATGGCAACTATTCGGACATGTTCACTCAGGTCCGAACGCCGAAGGACTGGACATTTCCAGACTTGAATCATTGTTTCCTACTCAATATGATGTAGGAGTGGATAACAATGACTATGCTCCTATATCCTATAGGGAGGTTAAATCTAAGATAGCATTTCAGAAAACTAAATTCTAAGCATCTAATAAGTAATGGAACTTTATGAAAGAAAAGCTGTGAATGACAGCTTAAAGAAATATGACCACTTAGCAAAGGATTCAGACTTTATAGAAGTGACAGAGTGGGCAAATGGAGAAGGTTGGGATATTAGCTTAAATGATAAGCTGATATCTTTAACATATGGACAGCTAGAAGCAATTAAATATTTAGTTAAAGCTTTAGAAGTAGAAAGAAATGAAAAAGTTTAACGTAATAATTTGGGACGTAAATCTTAAAGTATTCAAATATTATAATGTAATTCCTTATTTAACAGATTGTTATAATAAGGAAAAGAATAAGCCAGTAAATGTTGAAGATTTTAAAATTTTTATCGAGAGGCATAGCAGGAATCGATGGTGGGCTAGGCATGAATACGAAATAGTATTGAAGGATTGCTCTGGGGAATCCGAATATAAGATAGACGTCCACGAGCAAATAACAATGAATATTGATATTATAGCGAAGATATTGATGGAAAGTATTAACAAACAATAAGAATATTTAATATGAAACTAGAATATACTGATGGATGTATTTGTACGTCCCTTACCGTTGATGGAAAAGAAACCGCAGATATGACCTCTGAGGAAATAAAAGTATCTATACAAGCTATGCTAGATAGGGAGATAGATTTTGCGGTTCTTCAAGACATATGGACGACCCTTATTGAATCTCAGGGAGAATATAGAGACCTTGGGCATTGTGAGGAATGTGGAGATTGGATCTCCAATTATACTTTGGAGTTATAACTACTAAATAATTAATAAAATGATAACAGCAAAAACTGCTAATAACAAGGCCTTTGAGGCTAAAGAAGCTAAGGAGTTGTTGAAAGAGAAGCACTATCTAGAGGTACTTAAGCACGTAGAAGATAGAATTATTGAAGCTACCAAATCTGGGTATTTCAACACAGTTTTGAGAACTGACTTTATGTATCCTTTTAGAGATAAAGTAATAGGAGAACTTACTAGTAATGGGTATAAAGTCAAGTTACACCCTGCAGGAGGAATATCAATTAGTTGGGAATGAGTTATACAGAACTACATACAGGAACTCTAACTAAAGTTGATACAAAAGGGCTTACAGTAGAAGAATACTGTGAGCACCTTTGCAAGAAACATGGTTATGAGATAGCATATGAAGAAGATACGTATGCTACAACTCTAATGGATACAGATGATACCTATAAGATACTTAATGGTGAGTTATATAGGTGCAATGATACTAAATATGAAGATAGTTCCTATTTAGTTAACATTAGAAGTAATGGAGATGGAACTTACGAATACGTTGCGCAATTCTACAATGGAGGTACGTGGTTAGATGAAGTTTTGGAAGAAGGGTTAAACAAACTAAAATGATAAACATAAACGAACACATAGCTAAAGCAATGAAGTCTAAAAATCAAGTAGAACTTCGTGCATATAAGAATCTGAAGGCAGAAATTCAGATTCTACAAACTGCTAAAAATGCTAAACCTTATGATGAAGCAGCTGAGATACAGCTTATTTCTAAAATGTGTAAGAAATTAGAGGACAGTATTTCTAGCTTTATAGAGGCTGGTAGAGAGGACTTGGCAACTGAATATAGGGATGAATTGGAAGTACTAAAAAAGTTGCTTCCTGAGCCTGTAAATGAGCCAGACATACATTCTGCATTACAAATATGGTGTGAGGGAAAAGGCTTTATTGAAGATTTCTATAATGAAGAAAATTCAATAGATATGGTTAGTTTCCAAATTCCAAAGAAAGAAATGGGAAATGTGATTAAATATTTGAAATCAGAATTTCCTCAAGCAGACGGTAAGATGATTTCTGAAATTGTTAAAAAATATATAGTATGAGCCATTTTGTAGGATTAGTATTCGGTAGTAATATTGAAGAATTATTAGAACCGTATGATGAGAATCGAGAAGTAGATGAATATGTCAGATATACTAAAGATGGGGCGGTAGATGAAGTCAAAAAGAGACATATTGATAATTACGAGTATGCTCTTAAAACATTAGAGAAATACAAGAACCCTACTACAGACTGGGAAAGAAGTCAACTAGAATGGGCAAATAAAGTTATCGATAAAGGTATTGCTATCTCTTATGAGGAAGCCTGGGAAGAAGCTAAGAACTGGGGATATGAAATTGATGACGAAGAGAACTTGATGTCTACATATAATCCTGACTCTAAGTGGGATTGGTATTGTGAAGGAGGTAGATGGGGAGCATGGTTACTTCTTAAGGAAAAAGGAGAAGACGGAGAACCCCTCAATGCCATCTTTGCTACCAAAGAAGAAGTAGACTGGAATGCTATGTTGGAAAAAGATAGAATTCCATTCTGTTTTGTAACAGAGGACGGAGATTGGCATGAGTCTGCTAGTATGGGTTGGTGGGCTATGACTACCAATGACAAAGATGAAGATGTTTGGAGAAAAGAGTTTCTAGATTATCTGGAATCAGTAGAAGATGATGTAGAAATTTCTGTAATTGATTTTCATATTTAATAAGAATGGTAACAAGAATTGAAAAATTTGGAGCATCATGGTGTGGACCATGCAAAGTACTAGACAGGACGTTAGAACAGCTTACTGGAATAGAAATTGTCAAGCATGATGTAGACGAAGAGGAAGAACTTGCGAATGCAAGAGGTATACGAAATGTTCCAGTTTTGATATATTATAACGAGCAAGATGAAGAAGTTAAGAGAACAGTAGGTGCTGTTTCTTTGGGCACTATTATATCAATTATAAACGGTAATTAATATGTATAGAGTATTATTGAGCAGAACAGGAGTAGCCTATGCTAAGGAATGTGATGACGAACTCGATGAGTTTGATTTTATAGAGGTCTTAAGAGACTTTGTGGATTCTGGAGACGTAATTATGTTCGTAGATGATTTAGACACTTTAAGAGATTCTATGGAACTTGAATATAAAATCGAAATAGTTGATGGAGACGAATGAAGACATTAGAAGCTATAATGTAGGAAATTCTAATTACAGCAAGCATAAAATACAACCTTGGGATATTTGGAGAGAATATAATTTGAATCCATGGGATGCGGATATTGTAAAGAGGATACTGAGAACTAAGGAAGAACCTGGTAAGTCTAAAGAGGATGCTAGAATAATGGATTACGAGAAGATTATCCATATTTGCAAAGAAAGGATTCGGCAGATTAACGAGGACAAAAAGGAAGAAGGAACTTCCTCTGGATTTGTTATTAGTACTGATGGTACTGCTTGTATATCTAATATATTTAAACCTAGTGCTATCTCTTATAGTTTGAATGAGAAGGAGGCAAATGCATATGCCGAATTTCAAAAACAACATTATGAACTACATAAGGGAATAAAGGCGTGTGGATGTTCAGTAACATTTACACATAGTGGAATAGGTATAGGTAAATCTGTTAAATGTAATGTATGTAAGGAGAGTAAGAACATAACTGATTACAATACTTGGTAAATAATAAAGGGAGAAGCGTAGACAATAAAGTCTATGTTTCTCCCTATTTTTTTATTCCTACTCCCTTTCAGGAAGTAAAGTATTCCAAAATATCTTAGTATTATTTGTTAATGAAGACATTCTAATAAGAGCATCAGTAAAAGAAGTATCCCCAAATGCTGTATTATATATATCTTCGGCTCTTCTAGAAAAATAACTAAATGACATTGGTTGCCAAGAAACTAGTGGTCCTCCAATAGATTCAATAAAGTTAAGGTCTAAAAAAGACGAACTTACCATCTTGCATGCCATATGAGCAGCAGCTGCTATAGCTGCATCGTCTATATCTCTAGAATCCTTAGCTTTCTTCATGTTTTCATCATCCCAATCGGCTAATGTTCCAGTGACAAGAGAACCAACAATAAAGAACATTAGTAAATCATACTAGATTTGTCGTAAATTGGCTCTATAGAGATTTCTAAGCTTCTCATCCTCATTATACCACATATCTTCGAAAGTATGCTTTAATCCATCTCCTTGAAAGGTTCCAGATATTAACTATGATAAGGTTAGCATAATTCCTTCCTACCATTCTCCCTCCCACTTTACTACTGGAACTCCAGTATTTTCTGTAGTTGGTATCATTCTGCCATTTTCTTCGGTGAGGTATAACAAATTACCATTAGCATCCTTCTACTGAGCATAGCGTCCTTTTAATTTGATACCCTATCCTCCCAAATACTGGTTTTTCTTACCAGACCAGAAAGTTCTCATTTGCATCCACAAGGCTCCGAGAGTATAGGAATGAACCATTGCCTTTTTTTCGTGGGCATAGTAACCATAAATATCATCAGCTAACGATTTGAAACTCTCAATCTGCTGGTTTGTATGAGATTTAGGTAAAGGTTGTCCGATCTAGAATAAACTACCATCAGCATTTTTAGCATGTTCTATTTCTAACTACTCAGCTATAGCGTAATATAACCCTTTTTGTTCGTTATATTTGGGGTCATCAGTCCTTCCATTAGCATATGCTTCAAAGCGTTTATCCTTTTTCCAATCATATACTAGTTTGTTTCCAACTTTTTCATAGGCATCATAACTGCCATCCTATTTTAACTAAGTGACAAATATAGACATTCTACTGTAATAATCTGGTCTGCTGGTGCAGTGAAAAGCAATATTAGACATATTGAATATTCCATACCTATCTGATTTAGTCTGTTCTGCATAAGTATTCATATCTCTATCGTTAATAGCAAACATATCATTTAATAGGCTACATTTAGTAGGCTTTCCTCCAAGAGTAAATAGTTCTCTATAAACTTCTTTAAAAGCAAATGCAAAATTCTCAAAGGTGAAAGGAGTGTTTTCATCTCCTCTTCCCTAATACATTAGCCTTATATCGGTCCAAAGAGCCTATATCATCTAGTAGCCATACTAAATAGGAGAAAATCCCAGCACCAAGAATGATGCCGCATTTTTAATTCTGCTAACAATAGCATTAAAATTCTACTAATTTTCAGGAATTAAAGATTCGTTTTTAATATGAGATTTTATATAATCTGTGATATAATTGGCAGTATTAGTAAACTTTTTATTAGTTAACTATCCCTAAGTGATTACATGGATCATTGATGCTTTAGCCATTGGCATAATTAAATCAACGTTTTTCTTAGTAGAGTAAGCAAATATATGTTTTAATAACAAAGTTTCTAGATTATTCTCAAAATAATCATATCCCTTCTCTGCAATCTTCTCTAGTCTCTACTCTGTATTCTTTCCAGCATCAAACATATTATTCATCTGAAATAATTCTCCTTCAGAAGAGGGATTCTAGACATCTGAGAATACTCCTAGAAACTATTTCTGTGTTTCTTCCCACCATCTTTTTGGACTCAATCTACTAACTAATCTCTTCTTGAATGCTTCAGCAATACTTCCTAACTAAGAAGCTTGTGAGGATAAACTTCCTACAGCCAATGGAACTCTAAAGAATCTAACATCTTCTGTAGTTATCATTTCATCCAATTCATCAGTTCCAAACCTATCCTAATTTATCTTAGTAAGAGCATATTTAAGAAATTTCTTTTCCTGTTCAGTACCAGAGAATTTGTTGCTCCAGGGATTCTTAAATAGAATATCGCCATCTTTATACTCTATCATATTTCTATACAAGCTTGCCTAATTGCCAACAGTCATTTCTGATAGCTTTCCAAACCCTTTGCTTTTCTTTAGTTCCTCTACTAGCTCTCTAATAATTGGAGTCTCCCTCATCATATCCTCACGAGTGTTCTAATAAGCTTCAGTAATAAGAGAGGTTAATTTATTTAGAGTAGCATTATCTAGATTTCCTGGATTATCTAACATCAGAGATTTAACCCCGTTATTAAATATATTCATGCTCTCAAGATACTTCTCGTTGTCTTTAGTCTGCTGTCTAAACTGCACTCCCTATATTTCAGCAATAGCTAACATTATATGATTATATAAAGTTCTCTACTCATTTCCCTCCTCACTATAAGTGTCTAACGATGTTATCTACTCAGTTCTTAAACCTCCATTAGGCTCTTCTAATTTTTTCCTAATTGCCTCCAATTTTCTAAGAATATCTCTTCTGTCATTAGTAGAGACTGCTTCATCCAACTATGTATATAAATCCTTATACTTTCCTACAAACTTATACTTATCCTCTTCCCAGTGTGTGCTAGCACCAAGTTCTAATACTTCTCTAAGCTTATTTTTAGCCAATTCTACTTTATTCGCAAATTTAATGTTCTTAATATTATTCTAGAATCCATCAATGTGGGATACTAACTCTCCGAAATTGTAGACTAATTCCTCGTTTGATGCCGCTGTACCCTGTAGAGAATGGGGATTAGCTACAAGTATATTTCCAATAATTCCTTCTTTAGAGGTTATTTCAGGCAAACAGTTTAGGATTGCCATTGTCTCCATCAAGTGTATGTTTCCATTGGTAGCTTTCATAGCCAATGAACCAGGTTTCCTAGCCTATACACTATCTACTTCAAATGCCCCAGTTAATAACTATCTTCTACTAGATTTATTAAACTTATGAGAATAATCTAGATTGTCAGTAGTAATTTTCAATATATCAATCTACCCGTTGAGCTTGTTTCTTAGTAGAATAACCCCATAAGCCTTTATTGCTTCATTTTCGATAATTTCATAATAGTTCCTACAGTACTTACCCATTAGATTCTAGAACCATTCTGCGGAAGCTCCTTGTTTAACATTAATACTTCCCTATTTTGGTAAAGGAACTAGACTAGTATTTTCTTTTATGCCTTTCTTCAAGGCCATTTCCACAGAGGCTACCATATCTCTGCGTTTTTTTGGGAGAGTTTCCTAATAGAACTTTTTAACTTTTTCAAAAAGTTCTTCCTAAGTGTTAGCAGTATATGGAATCTTAGAGTTTTCAGTTTTAAATACCCATTTCTTAGACTCTGGGTCCTACTCAATATTTCCTTCCATCATAGATTTTATTTCTTCGTCTCCCCAAGTCTTACTCATATTTATACTAGGAAACGAATACTCCATTACCTACGAAACATTAGTTACAATTTCCTTGGGAGTTAAATCAATAACTGGGGTAGGAGGAATAAACTCATCAATATTAGCAGCAACCTCATTTAATGTTGCTCTAGTAGTTATATCTTCCAAAGTAGACTCTCCTAACCTAGCTGAAATAGTATCAAATACCCAAGTGTCTCCCTCCTACCTGAAATTATGCATTTTTATAGGAGCAACAATAACTTTAGGTGATGGACTGTTAACTCTAATTCCGGCATTCTCAATCATTCTATGATATAATCCCATCTGATACCAAAAAGCTCTCTGTTTCGCAGAATCAAAAGAATCTTTAGGGGAAGTCTTATAGTCAATAACATGAGCATACCCATCCCCATCAACTACCAATAGGTCTATCTTTCCTAAGATGGTATCTCCTTTCCCTTCGATCTCATATCCCAACTTGGTAACTACTTTAAACTCAGGAAAGAAAGTTAGATTCTGTCCATATGTATTAATTAAATCTTCGTGTAACTTTTTTCCATACTTAATTATACTATTTATAGTATCCTGCTTTAATTTTTTGTCTTTATACTGTAAATTTATATAGCTCTTAATGGCTTTGTCACTCTGGGTGATAAGTAATCCAGCCTTTGTAGTTCTGAAAAGCATTTCTAAGATACTATGGATCTCTGTACCTAATTCGCCCTGTGCTTTCCACTTATCCTTCATTTGTTTGATTAATCCTAAAGTCTAACTGGTAGTTTCTGAATTATTATCAAAGTTATCTAAATACTCCTTCAGCTAGTCTTCGCTAACATTATCGGTAACGGTTACATTCTTCCCGAATAGTTCTATTTCGTCATTATTAAATCCTTTAGTGGGATCTTTCCAGTCCTTAATACGTCTTCTCCAATATTCAAATTCTCTAAAAGAAGGCATTAAAAGCTAGTCTTTAGAATTAGTAAGATCCGCGAGAAATTCCGTTACACCAATATAAGGGCGTTTAAATTCTAGATTATCTTCTCCATCCTAGTATAATTTCTTAGCCTCAGCATAAGCTTTAACATGCTTTTGAGCCTCTGCTTTAACTTTCTTTAAAGCTTCCTAAGTTATTACGTTATCTAAAGCATTAAATACCAAATCCCCGTAGATTTCGTATAGTTCGTCTCCTTTTTGTAGTAGAAAGTTTTCATACTCCTTTTTACTACTAAATTCGTGGTCTTTAAATTTATATATACATTCAGACATGACAGTATTCAGTTACCTTCCCTTCTTCCATTAACTATTTGTGCTTTTCTTCCAAATCCAGACTTAGTATATTAGAATTAGAAACATCGATTTTAGAGTTAACTATTCTAGCAAGTGACCTCAAAGTACTGTTGAATAATATATCGTCATTAATATCTCTAATACTAGATTCCCCCATTAGAATAGAGTCTAATACACGCTTCATATTATACATTAACTCATACTATACGTTGGTTGGAAGAAACTATAATTTTTCGCTTTTATCTATTATTCTATTTCTTAATTCTTTAGAAAATTCTTTTTCGTTATCTTTAATTAGCTTATCGTAAAGTTCTGTACCGTGGAGTGAAGTAATTAACAGAGGAATTAGCTCTATTACTGGGGTATCTAGGGTAACAGCATCTGCATTTACATAAGTTATCCCACCTTCCGAAAAAATTGGAGATTCTTTATATTCATTTAAATCCTCTGTTATAACAGATTCTACTGGTAGTCCATATACGTCCCGCAATTTACTTACAATCTCCTCTACAACTAGCGTATCGCTTATTTTAGAATGACTTACAGGAGTAGAGATTTCTTGAGTAATAGGTCTATGAGTAATATATACCTTAATATCGCCAAAGAATGGAGAAAACTCCACTTCTAGGTCTCTAAAGTTATCATTTATCCATACCTATGAAGATTGTAAATCATTTTTCCCAGTAAGCCTATAAATCTACTATTCCTTCGTAATCCCACGTTTAATATTTAGCTCTTCTGTCAAATAATTTGAAGAATCTACTCCCTTAATTTCATCAAGGTGGGGAAATCTGCCAAGTCTTTCCTAGAAGTCTGCACATATAGCCGCTAAATAGGATTCTGGAAGCCCAGAACGCTACTCTAGCGCCCTGAACTCTACAGAATTTTTGTTTATACATATACTCATTTACAGTTTATTTGATTGTCTATATATTTGTTTAATATATCTATATTTATTTTATAGTTTCTAATATTAGGATCGTAGTCTATATACAAGTTAGAGTGAGATGCTAAAAACTTTTTTACTTTCGTTAGCTATTCTCCCTATAACTTATCTGTTTTTATATCCATAATGGTTCTAGTAACAGTATTAACTATTATAGATCCATCATTAAATGGTAATTCTATTAAGTCTCCCTAAGTCGGAATACTTAATATAACATTATAGTCAATATTATCCTAATTATTATATATCTATTCTCCAGTAAATACCCCGTCCTCGTCTCTCAGAATCTAAATCAAGTCAGTTCTTAGCTCCTCCTTATTTCTTCTTCTTCTAAATCTTCCTCTTCTACTACTAGTTATAGGAGTTAGCCAGGTAGCTAACTCTTCGTTAGATAACTAGAAACTATCTCCACTAGTATCTAGTTTAGAAGTCTCTTCTCTAAACTTAGAAGGTTCAGCAGAATTTACATAGTTATCAAAAATACTAGTTAGAGTACTCTATCCAGACTTACCTCCGTAAGAAATAAGGTTGTACCAGTATAGAATATCTTTGATAGGTATTCCATTGTAACTAGAATTGATAGAGTCAAAGCTCTATCTAAGCCTTCCTAATGTCAGCCTATCCTCTTCAGAAATTGGAGACATATTAATAGTAGTAGTATATGATACTGAATTATTTCTACTAGCATTTTTAGAATATATATTTGGTCTTAATGAGTTTATGAACTCATTATTTTTAAGGGCTATATTAATACGATCTCTGCTACTAGAATTATATCCAGCTTTCAAGTCTGGTATTACCTACTTTTCTACCCAATTTTTGAAGGTAGCATTGCCTCCAATAGTTCCTAATCTGATAGGCAAATCCTTAGAGGTCTAAGTTTTTATTAGCGTATCTTTATCCTGCAAGTATATTAAAGTAGACCCAGCTGGCAATACAAACTCTAAGGAACTTAAGTAGTTATTAACTAATTTATCATTACATAAATTGGAAATTCCTTGAATAGTACCCTTAGTATCAGTGCCATACTAATATCCAACGTTTATATAATCATGAATAGTCCTGTATTTAATAGAACTTTTCATATACGCTTCATGCTTCTCAAATGCTGCTAAAGAATATCCCCAATAGTGTGGAACTGTATTTATGATAGCTAAAGGATTGAAACTAACTTTAATCTTTTCATACTCATCAATTTTAGCCTACCTATATTCTTGGTTAGTCATAAACTGAATGAAGTCTAGTTTGCTAGGAACAATATTTTCTATATTCCTTACATAATTTAGATAATCTTCTTTATTTTTTACTCCCTAATTAACTCCTAGTAACTAACCTATTTTGTTAAACTCCGCTGCTCCCTTATGTAAGGTAACAAGGTTTTCAAACAATTGAGGTCCGTTCTTCCATACCTTGTCATAAACTATAAGACCGTCAATAATCTAGTCTATAACTTTATTTGCTAACTACTTGTTTTGGACAAGGTCTGTCCTTACAGTATTACTATAATTAGTTATAACTCTATTCCTAAAACTGTTTAATTCGTTAATAACTTCATTGATAGTTTTCTTCTAAGTATAGTTGCCAAAATCGTCTAATTCTCCATACAAGGACTTCATTAGGTCGTTCAACCATTTTTCTACTCCCTTGGTACTTTTTCTAATAGCTGTAGAAATATTTACTCCAGTCTTTTTTCCGGTGTTATCTACTAGATATTCGGTACTGAAAGAGCCAAGTATTGAGCTAATAGGATTACCCATAAATTTGATAACATCATCAATAGAGTTTAGCTAAAGCTTATCACTAATAATACTTCCCTTCAACATGGATGCTACAGCATCTCCTACCGGGGACATAAGCACTCTACCTAATTCTTCGTAGGGAATACCCATAGCTAGACCGTAAATATACATATCTGCCATCTTAGAGTTAGCATTTAATTTGGCCAAGCATAGTTCCTTAGCGTTGTCTGTAGCTAATGATAACAATGCAGATATCTCAAGGGCTGCATCATCTGCATTTGCTATTCTCTACAATAATTCTAAATTCTCTAAAGTCTACGGAGCTAAATCAGGATTAGCATTAGCTATAGTGTAATACTCCTTTCCGTTAAATACAATAGATTTGTTGAATAGAGGTTTAAGATTCCCTTGTTTTAAGAGAGTGTTGGCGTACTACGTAATAGCAAAGAAGGATTTTAATCCAACTGCAGAAATACCAATAACCTCTTTACCAGTATAGTTATCTTCTATTGCCTACATTATATTAGCAACGTTTCCTGGAGTCGCATACTTCAAAGCTTTACCAGCCTCCGATTTCTCTGCCATCTTTTTGGGTCTATCGGTAGTCTAGTCTACAGACATAGTAGCCTACATCTAATTCACTGGATTGGCAATAATATCAATCATTTGCTATACTACATAGTTCTTAGTATACTCTTCCTAATTGTCGGAATATAAATTATGGTCATTAACCATGACAGCAAGCTCTTCAAATAAAAACTCTAACTGCTCTGGAGTAAACTTCTGACTAAATTCCTTATTGAATATATCTGCAGCCTTCTATTTGCCTAAATCGGACAAGTCCGAAAACTTCAATAACCCATCTTTAGATAGCCGATTAATTAATTCTACCCTATTCTATAAGGTATCATCTCTTTCAAATAGAGTTGGCATATTATTAACCATCTTAAAATCATATGAAGAAAATAAGTTAACGATATAAGATGCAAATTTATCTCCGTCTCCTACTCCTTCCTCATGTTCAACTGCTTCTCTGATATTTATTCTCTTAATCTTTTCTCCAGTTGGGTAGTTTAGCCCAGTTGATATTCTTAAAGACTCTTCAGAAGAAAGGTCAAAGTAAGGTGACCATCCTGCAAATTTTCCATTTTTTAATAGTTCAAAAGTTAATAGAGACACCGTATCAATATCGTAGTCAGAACCCTATAACCATATTTGGTGAGTAGATACATATGCTGTATTTATATCAAAATCTTCGTATCCTACGACTTTCATAGGCATAAACGACTACATTGATTGCGCCGGAATACGTGCAGCTATTATATCTAAAGACTTTTTGAAAGAAGTATATAATTCATTTCCTAAGTAGTTTATAATGTTTAAAGTCTAGGCTTCTACTAATTGCCCATTACTTTCGAAATTTCCTTCTTGATTTATCTCTATATTGCTTAGCTACTGATTTCTATGCCTAGCTATAGTAATATCCTTACCAACAGTATTAATCCAACTTCTAAAAGATTTATTTTTAGATTTGTGTCGAAGTATCTTACCTAACTATACTGAATCAACTTTACTAGATACCTAAGGAATGTTATAGTTAAAGGCATCTAAATAGAAGCCTACGTTATCGGTTACAATAACCTACTATCCATCAATAGTATATGTATCATCCTCTAATGAGGATAATTCGTATTGTCTTTCTCCATTAATATCGGTCTAGTATATCTTTCCTGAAATTGCATCCACTTCTGGTGGATAAGTCTAAATCTTCTTTAATTCTGGATGGAGTTTATTAAACTACTACTTACTTAATATATAAAAGTGTTGTCCGTTTAACCTCTTTAGAGCTACAGTATAGGCTCTCTCATCTGTAATTCCAATAGCTAGATTTTTAATCAATTTCTTTTTGAATATGTTCTGGTCTCTTAGTAGAGAATCTACAGAATCTTCTGGAGTAAGTCCTAACTGTGAAGCCATTGTTTTGGGCATTATAACTTCATAAGGCTATACTTGCAAATTGTTAATGACTACATCTTTATATTCATTTCCAGTAAATACTTTTACTATCCCTCCCTCTTTTACATTTTTCAGAGCTTCCTGAAGTGTTTTTCTAGAGGCTCCTTCCTACTGTATATATATATTATAAGAATCTGCCAAATCATACATATTATACTTTATTCCATCACTTCCAATGAAAGTAAAGAAATATGACCCCAGATTTCTTCCATCAATTATATCTTCTATAAATAAATTATTAGGATATAAACTCTTTAAATCGTAATATCCAATATACTTTAAAGAGGGATCTCCATATACATCCTTACCAGTAACTGGGCCTTGTACATGAACCTTGTCTATAGTATTTCCTTCAGCATCAACTACAAAATAGGTTCTATTCATCTAAACATCCTAAATTCCAATAACTGGCTACTAAGCCTATAACTCTTTTATTTCTTCCTCAAAATTTACGAATTCTGATTTTAGCTTTCCTCCGTATAGTTTTATAGTCTCGTGAGACGGTACTAGCACAGACAAAATTCCCTTAAACTTTAATTTAATAGCAGATTTAGTAAGTATTGAAGAGAGCATAGATCCTATTTTATTATACAATACAGGATCGCTTACCGGGATAGGGTTTTTCCTAATATCATCATCAGTTATTTCTTCTCCTCTTTTATACTTATCTATAAGGTTTGCTACTACATCCATAATAATTCCGTCTTTTGCTTTATTACCGTTAGCAAGCTACTTAACTAAAAGATTAGCTAAAGTCTTTGAAAATTCGGTATTACTTCCAGAAGGGTCTAACTCCTTTCTAAGAGAGTCTACTAAGGGTTCTATCCCCTATTTAGTTAAAGAATATAGAGCTTGATACATTTTGTTTGATTCATCCCAAGTATATCCTAATGCTGCGCAGGCACTTACCACCTGTGTCATCATTGATATTTCAGAGTCATCAGCATGATGTTCTTTGTCTAACTGGATTCCTGCCTATGCTAGCTATATAGAATAGCTATTAAATGGAATACTGTCATAGTATATACTTTTGGTATTATAGTTGGCAGCCCCCTATTTAATAGCCCCCTCAGTCACAAGATAGTGAATATCAGAGTGCTTCATGGGCTAATAAAAATTATTCTAATCTAGGGGCTTATTCCCTTTTAACAAAAATCCACAACTATTAATAGCTTTAACAGTATTATATATAGACTATTCTCCGAAGTTTTTGTATCCAGCAAGCTATCCATTTTCATTCAGACTTACGCTGTTTATTCCTTGGAAAATATACTTCCATACTTTGTAATTAGTATCTATGCCATCTACTCTTCTTAGCTAGGGGACTCCTAACAGTTTTCCGTTCTTTGCAGCAATTGTTTCATATAAATTATATGAACCATTGCCTAAGTATTCTATTTTAGTTATACAATTATACTAACGTTCCCATTTTCCAGTATTTGGATTCTTGATAGGTGAAGTATAATAAATATTTCCATAGTCAATATCAGGTTCTCCCTACTAGCCCTAATATCTCCTTGTTATGTCTATGTAAATAGGTTCTCCATTCTAATCAGACCAAACAATATCCGTCATTTTCTTCATCATTCTTTCATTAAATGGAGAGTTCTTAAGCCAACTATTAGTTAATCCGAAGCCTGCCGTTTTGATAATTCCACCAGTCCCAGTAGTTTCATCATAAAAATGTATAAAAGGCTTTTTGTGTATTCCAGAACGCTCCCCATTTAAAGAGTTATTCTCCAATACTACCATAAATGGATTTACAAAGATAGAACCATCAAAAGGTTTTACTGCTGTATTATCACCTTGAATATTACAAACATAATCGTTAATATCCTATGTAACTGCTATTCTAGCATTAGTAGGGACACCAGTGAGCTGCCCTAGTAAATATTCATGCATAGCTGCAGTCATGGATACGTTACGTTTATGCTATGCCTAATATCTATTGGCTTCGTCGTTCATAATAGCTTCAAAGTTGTTGAAGTCTATTTGATTCGCTTTCTTATTAGGATGATTAACATGACTTCCTACAGTAGATAACAGAAATTCCTAACTATATAGATAATTGAGTGCATTATATTTAGATAGCAAAGGATTTAGTACTACAGTTTCAACTAAAGAGTGCGGGTCAAACTTATTAATTCCTAGCTAAATAAAATCTGCTTCACTAATAATATCATGAATATTTCCCTATTCGTCTTTATACTTGGCAAATATTAGAGTTCCAGAATCACTAATCCACTGTCCCAATTCGTTCTTTTTGAACCAATTCTAAGTTTTAGTATCTAAATCTATAACTACTTTACTATTTATTAAAGAAGTTAATAATTCAGTATTCTTATATTGGAGGAAGAATCCAAGTCTGTTTGTATTTTTATAGCGCCTAGCGAGAGCAATAATAGAGTTATTAAAAAATAACTCTCCTCCCTTAGCAAACACAAAGTGTAATTCCTCGTTTATTTTAACTCCAGATTCTCTACTTATGGTATCAATTAATTTTCTATAACTTGTAAATGTCTCCTCGCTTCTAGCCTTATCTTTAAACTACTACAAGGATTCAGGGGTATATTCTAACACGAAATCTCCAAATACTCTATTATATGTAGGACTGTTAGTAAACAATTTAAAGTCATTATTCAACTTAGTTATCAGTTTACTATAATAGTCTCCAAGTTCTTTATTTATATACTATAGTAAAGGTTCATTGTTAGTAGACGAAATAAATTCTTCTATACTCGAATATCCCATCTTTTTAACCTCATGGTCTAAGTTAACTAATAATTTACTTACTGTGGATTTATCGGAATTTACTGAAGGAATTATAGGTAGGATTCCTTTACTAGAAAGATTATTTTTCCCTGTTTCTAATCCTATTAAGGGCTAAATTAGGTCATATGTAATAGCTGATTCCAAAAATTCCCTAGAACTTAGCTAGTTGAACAATTTATATTCTCCATCCTACGTTTTTAGTTCTCTAACAGTATAGATATTGACGAAAGTATATGGGTCCTGTACAATAGAGAAATTATGCGCTGGACAACTGGGGTTATCTCTGATACTTTCCATCTACATTTCATAGGTAGATAAAAGTCTACTGGGAGAATTAGTTGCCAATGTTCTTCCAGTAGAATCCTTCACTGAAGTAGCTGAAGTAGCACCATCTGTTACTGCTCTAGCCTCAGCAAGCTATTCCAGAGTAGTTAACTGTTTGCTGGGAACAATATCGATAGTAGAGTAGGCTTGACTCACCTTAGGCTCTCCATAGTAGTCAACTGGATAATATTTCTTCGCAATTTGCTAAATTCTTTCTAATTTAGTCAACTTTTCTTCATCAACTCTCCTAGGTTGAGATAATGCATCATTTATTTTCTTCAACACAAATTGACCATGTAATAATTCTGCCCCAAATCTAAATAACTAGGCTATTGCCTACTATCTAGACAGACCAGTAATAAACACAAAATTATCTAAATACTTTGGATTATTAGTAAAATTCTAGAATAATACTGAGTCTAAAAACTCTACTGGCTATTCTATGGTTGCATTTTCTATTGGAATCTTATCTATAGTTACTCTACCTACATTATCAATATTTACATTCTTACCTTTCCATGTGAAATTAAATCCTGACTTATCATAGGAAGGACTATACGGCACTTCTCCTTCCGGAGTATTCATAGTATTTAAGGTATCGTTAAGTCTTCTCTATATCTAATTAATATTAGAGCTTAATAAAGATTTTAATACCATCTTACCACTTACAGCATCTATAGAGTATTGACTATTTTTAACAATACATGTAGTATCAGATGTCTATAATAAGGTAGAGAAATAATCACAATCGAAATATCCTTCTAAGTCCTACACTCTTCTTAAAGAATTTCCCTAATTATTGAATAGTTCTTTTCCCAAAGACATAAGTACGTTTCTTTCTTCTAAAGTAAATTGATTAGCTATTGGCTTAAAAATATTTTTCAAGTCCTAACTAGTTAGTAATTCGAATATAGCAGTAAAAGCTTCTCTGGGATATAACCTCGTTTTATTAATTAATGTAGCTAAAGTAGCGCTTGTTCCTAGGGATTTAATAAAATCAGCAGATTCGCTACTAATAGAGTCTAAAGGAATAGTTCTTTTTCTAGCTTTGACCTCATTAAGAAGAATTCCCCTAGTTAAGGGCCTGTTAGAAGATAAATCCTTTAATTTACTAACTAATACAGTAAACTATCCAAAATTCAAATAAGTATCTGGAATAAGAGTGCCGGAATTATAGTCATAAAGCCTAGTAGAATTAACTAGTATTCTAGACAAATTGTTGATTGACTTTGATAAATCTATATCGTCTTCCTCATTATTAGCCCAGAACATAGCTGTAGCTTTAGAAGATAAGGTATATTTGTCAGAATCTGTGAATTTAGTATCTCTATCTTTAATCTTTATTGTATCTCCAAAAATATGTAGTAAAAACTCGTCAAAGTGTGCCAGAGTCTAATATGCGTTAAAAGCTTTGAGAGAGTCTGTCTAATAGCTAAACTCAGTTATTAACCTCTTTCTATCAAATTTATTGAATACATCCTCTGCGAGAGGGGCTAAGTACTCAAAGGCTCTAGTATACTTTCCATCTTCGTACATAAGAGTCCTTCCAGGAAGAGTTCTTCCCTTCTTCTAAAGGAAATTATATACTATATCGAACAATGTCTACTAGTATTCTCTAAGATTTTTATTTAACTCTCTATCTCCTCTAATTATAGTCCCATTGTCTCGATTAAATATCATAGAGTTACATAGGTTAAAGTTAATCTACCTTAGTGCACTATTTTTAACTTCGTCAGCTCCATTATATATCTAATTCAGAAAGTCACTATTTACCTAGTTTTTAGAGTAATCTATATCAATACTAGCTGTAGTAACTACCTATTCTGAAATGTCTTCATTTTCACCTAAGAGTATTTTCTGGATAGTAGTAGAACCTATTGGTTCTATTCCTGATTTAGCCAATCTCCAATCTACGAACTTTGCCCAGTCGGATAGGAAATCATTAATACTGGAATACCCAGCATCTTGTGCATTTTGTTTCGCTGCTTTTAGATAATCTAGAGCTGCAGAGCGTATCTGCTCTGCACTCTAATTCTCTAGACTTTTAATAAGTTTACCAAAATCAGTTTTAAACTTTTGTTTATAGTCACAAATCATATGTTTCTAAATATATTTGTACAATATTCATTATCTTGAGCTAAATAATTCAATAACTATTTTAATTCTTCTTTATTTGTATCATTATCTGGCATAGCCTTGAATATGTTAGTTAGTTCGTCAACTACCTCTGAACCCTACATTTCTGAAACTGTATTCCAGCCATATGCTCCCTAGTAGTCTAGAAATTCTGACATATAACCAATGTTACTAAACAGGTTATATATCGGAGAACCATCCTCTAAGAACATCTCGTCATACATAGAAGAATCTTGTCCCTACGACGCTTCTTTTATTAATTCGGCTGTCTGATTCTCCCTATTAATTCTTAGAGTTAAACTATTTCCTAGATTGTATTCATCTGTTCTAATGGATGTATCTAATATAAATTTCTCTAGTCCTGCCTTATCAATCTAATCCTCAGAAAACTCTACCTTAAATACTCTATCACTAGCAGTATTGAAGAAATACTTAGACTTACTATCTCTGGCGTTAAACTCATTCATTGTACGATTTACATCTCCCTATATCATGTTATAAATGTTATAACCGTCAGGGAGTACAGCATCTCCAGATAAATAAGCTATAATATTATTATACATTAAATCAGCATTTGTTCGATTTATCTAGTCAAAATGGTAAGGTCGATATAATTCAAAAATTTCTTTTGAGGTAGGTATCTTACCATTAATTAGTAATGCGGATTTTAGTTTATCAACATACTCAGGAGTAAAATTTTTAATTCTACCATCTACGGAGATGCCTTCTCCAGAAATAGTTATTTGATTTATATTATACCAATTAGGTTCTATACTAAACGTATCTCTCTTCGGTTGAGAACTATTGGGATTTATAAACCCGAAGGTATCACTTGAATAGTCTCTAGGAATTTTATCGTTCGCGGGAATTATTTTATTTACAAAAGATTCTATTATAGTATTGAAATCCTTATTCTAGCTAAATAAGCTAGAATCAAGTTTAGCATTTATAGTAAATGGAAGACCGTTAATAGTATAATTGTCAGATTCTAACTAAACCATTACCTAATCTTTTGGAGGTATCTTTTCCTTAAACTTAGTAGAGTAATAAAACTCTCCCATTCCTCTTTCTCGCAAAATATTAGCAAGTTCATTTACTTTATCTAGTAGGACATTACTAATATGAGCATCAATATAGCATTTCAACAATGCATAATTCAGATGCTACTGAATACTCTATGTAGGTTTACCTGTCCCTTTCCAGGTTTCTTCTGTAGATACCTCATTAACTAATAGCTCTGGAGAGGATTTTTCTAGCTACTAAAGTCTTTCAACTGTTTCTATTATTTTTGTTTTTAGTTCGTCTTCTAAGTTATTAAATAATGGGTTGTTACTTTTTAGCTCTGGGAGAAGCTTATCCCAAATCTAATAAGAAGTTAAACGACTTCCAAGTTTTTTAATAGTTTTTCTTTTATCTGAATCAGTTTCCTTTATTAGGTTTCTTAAGTTTATTAGGTAATCCTCAACAGGTACTTTAGGAGGAACCACGTAAACAAGAGTGACCTCTTTATTCTCATTAGGATTTATTAACTATCGTTCATACTGCTCCCGCATTAACTAATCACTACTTAAAAGCGGATTCTAGGTGACTAGTATAAATGCATGGCCTTTATTTGCAAATTTAATAGGATTTCCATTAGCATCACTTAAATCCTACATGGAAGTATATACTCCCTTAGAGAATATAAATCCAGAATAGTCCTAAGCTTCAGATATAGTGGAAGTAATTCCATTAAATTCAAACTTAGTTCCAGATATAGCATTCTGATTTACCTAAATACCCCAATTTTTTAATCCTTTGGAAGGAATCCACGATTCGTTATCTATCTTAAAATATCCACCATTTGTAAATAAAAAGAGGGTAGCTAAATTGGCTACTTCTGGTATTTTGGAAAGCTCTTCATCCTATAGAATAGCTTTATGAAAGTTATATGGATCTGGATTCTATTCAAATAATGCTTTTAGCTTGATTCCTATTTCTGAAGTAGGATTTCTAGTATAGGTTTCTAAATTGCCCAAAGTAAACAACGGAATCGCAACTCGTTTACCGTTTGCTAGTGTAATAATAGCATTAATAGCTTTCCTATTTATGTGTTGTGATTCTTCAGATGGGTTAGCATTGCCTATAGTTCTCTCATCATTGCTTTTGTCAAAAATGCCAAATTGTTTTGCATCCTATCCGTAGCCCCATTTCTAGTCAGAATTTCTAGCACTAATATTTGGGGCCGACATTAACCCAAATTCAACATTAGTTACTTCCAAGTTAGGATTACTCTCATCTGGATTAAAAACAGAGCTTAGTGCTAATATTAGGTCTGGCTTACTAGTACTAGTAAATAAATAACCTCTAACTTCTTTTATAATATTTTTGTAGAACTCTGCGTCCTTTACCGGATTTTTCCAGTCTAGTTCAAATATTTTAGCTAGTCCTATAGCACTATCAATTCTGTATCTATATCTAGAAATTTCATCTTCAAATACTAATTTTCCGTCCTTTTCCTTCATTCCTAACTCAAATGTATTGTGGGAATGTAGTAGATATACAAAATCTTCTCCTAGTTCTGGAATAGGCTATTCTGACTACTTTTCGTTTAACGCTTCTACAGTTTTTTCTCCATAATTAGTAGGAAGAGTTAACTCATCCTGAGTAGCTATTAGTGGAGGTACTTTAGTAGGAGGAGGAGTTGTTATTACAGTCTTAATGCCCTATCTATCAATTTTAACTAGATTAACACTTTCAGGATAATTTTGTTCCAGGAATTTTTTTCTATTTTCAGAAAATCTTGCAATACCAGCTTTCGAAAATGAAGACATAGTAACAACGTTTTCTCTGTTAGATTTGATTTTAGTAAGTTCAGAACCATAAACTAAGGCTCCCTACTCTGCCCTACTTATAGCTGTATATAAATCTTTCTTTCTGCTAAGCTCATCACTTCCAGTAAAATCAGCTATATAAAACCTGCCTTCTAACCCCTATGCTGCTGTACCTCTAAATGCTTCGAATCTTCCATTATACTTTTCATTCATATACTGATATAAAGGAGACTCCATATCATAATAAATAAGTCCTACCTTATCTTTATCAGATACCTAGGACATAATATTGTCAATAGTAGTCTTAGCCTCATCTTTATCAAAAACTACTTTAGCTCCTGTAAAATTTCCGGGCTACTCGTAGTAGTATGTCTGTACAACATCGTTTTCATCTGTAGTTCTAAAGGATGCTAAAGTTTTGTCTAATTGAGAATTAGAGGTTCTCATACTAACTCCCAGCTTTGGCGCGTGTTTGAAGAAAGACCTTTTTGGACTCAGTTGTAATTCAGTATTTTCATACCTCTCTACCATAGCCTTGCTTGAACTTTGGTCAAAATCTCCAGCAGTTAAAACAGTTATTCCATATTTTTTAGCAAAGTCGTTTATCAGAGATAAATCAGCTTCATCGTAGTGGGATATTTCATCAATAATAATCAAAGATGGAACATTTTCTGGAGCAATGTCATCTGATTGATGTTTATATACAATCTTACCAGTAGAGTCCTTAATCCAATCTTCCTTATCATATAATCTATATCCGTATTTATTAGTATCCCTACTAGTATTATAGTTAGAGTAAATTGTAGTCATAAAGGGATTTTTCGAGAATGCTTTCTTAAGTCCAAGTTTTTTGACCTATTCATCGGCAGCCTTCTAACTATTATGAACAAACCAGCTATTTTCCAATAGTTCTTTTGGAAGCATTTTAGTTATATAATAGTTAACTGCCTAACTTTTACCTGCTCCTGGGATGCCCTCTATTAGATATATATTCTCGAATTTGGGAATAATGTCTTCATTTACTATCTAGTTATCATTGATAAATTTTCTTATCTCTTCAGCAGTATTTACCCCAAGTTTATTTCTCAGAATGTCCTCCTTAATAGTATCACTACTTTCCTAGAAGTTTTCTATAGCAGCCTATTTAAACGCTTCCATAAACTAGGTAGTCATATCGCCATTTAGAACCTCTGCTAGTCCCTAAAATATAGATTCTTCTTGGGTAGGAAGAGGAGCTACTTCTCCATCTATTACAGTTTTAAACTTTTTAAGAAAATCTGATTGCTTTAAAGCAGCTCTACTAGCCAACCAATATACAAAATTCTAATCCTCTAATGCTTCTGTATTCTAACTAATTATCTGATTAGTCGAACTATATAAGTCAAACCCTTTTCTAAATAAGTCTTTTAGTTTTCCTTGCTTAATTAGATCTTCATTAGCTTGGAAAAAGTCATGAACAGCATCAGATATAGCGACTCTTTCTAATTCAATTGAATCTCTCTACTAGGCACTTATTCCCTTTTGATTTCTGGTTGGAGCAAACTCTTTCAGAGTTAATGCATTGTTAATAGCATCCTACAGCCTGTCTCTTTCTTTCCAATCATCGCCTATATTAACTATAAAGTCTGATAATCTGTTATACTCGATAAAGTTCTTATTAATTGCTGTATTGTTAACTAAGTTTAGCTTTTTCCCCTAATTTATAGCATATATAGCTTTCGCCTAAATTAGCTTATTTTTTATCAAATCTAAATCCTAACTAATGATGGCTGCATCCTCCATAGTTATTTCTGGAAGTGCTTCCCAATCAGTGACTCTGTTCTTTTTAGCTATCTCATTAAGAGTTTTGTTATATCCTAAAAGATTTCCAATGTCTGCCCCATCAGTAGATGTTTGTGCTCCCAAAACTAACCCTTTGGCAAAATTAATAGAAGTTACTGCATCGTCTATCTGACCTATTACCTCATCAAAATTAACACCACTTATATCACCTCTATTTTCATCTAGGATAAAGTTAATTTTCTCTATAAGCTCAGATATGTTTAAATTTCCCTTTTGGGAATTGGCCTAAATATGATTCTATACAAACTAAATAGCATCTGTATAAGTAGAATTGTTTATTTCCCTTGTATATAAGTCTATATTGCTATCTATTACTCCAAACTATTTCTAGATATTTTCTATATCTTGTAGAGTTGGATTCTATAGTCCCTAGTTCTCCGCATATGCAATAAGTGTATCAGCGTTTCCTAGTATACCTAATAAGTCCATAGCCTAAACCTTTGCTTTTAATTCAGAGATTTTAGTATTAGAGTTTATTCCGTTATATCCATAGTTATCAAACTCCTCTAAGATATTCGATATATTTATATCACGGACGGGCAGTTGTTGCTTCCCTGACCACTCCTTTAGAGCCTATAATGAATTTAGTATCTCGTGCTTTATTTCTGGATTAATAGAGGAGGTCTTAAACTGTTGGAAGTATTTATCTAGATTAAATGATAATTCTCGGTTAATTAGGTCCGAAATCTTCTAACTGTTTCCTTTTTTATTCCAAGATAATTCTAATAGCTATTGTTTCAAGGTCTCATTATTTCCAGAAAAAATTAAAGTAGCCCCAGCTTTACTAGTCTGATATTCTGACTATACTGCATCCATAAAAGCATCTAAGTCAGCAGCCTAATCTATTTTATTTTCCTCTGTGTAAGCACCTGCATTTAATTGATCCTATCTCTTCAGAGTACTCTTAATTAAATCGTAAATAGACCTGTTTCTCCTAATAGAGTCATAATTTTTAGCATACTCTTGTATAAATAATCCAGAATTTCGTGCCCAGTTTAAGTATATAGGGGTAATATCAGATATTCTATTCTTATAGTCTGTCTGCTTCCAATTATCAAACTTAGCCCTAGCCTCTTTCAAATCTTCGCTAGATAAATCATTTATATTTTTCTTATACTACTGCTTAACATAATCCTTGAACAAGGAATTACTATAGTACTCACTAAATCCCGGAGTCAAGTCAAACATTGCCTTAGAAATGTAGTCCATAGCTAAAGAACCATCTAGATACTTATCTTTTTTTAGCCTAAGATCGTTTAATTCCTTAGTTAGTGTAACAATTTCTTTATTATCTTCGTCTGTTAGTTTTTTATCAGAATCTTTGTATTTATTATTAATGTTTTGGATAGATTCCTAAGTTTTTAATATGTTAGATACTATACTATTAAAGTCCTGTAAAAATAAAGAAGAAACTGTCGAATTCTAAAGCCCCTGCAGAGCTACATCTTTAAATATCTAAGTATCTAGTAGAGACTGGTCAGATACTTTTAATCCCTCAGCTTTTATAATATTATCATAAATGTCTAATTGCTAAACAAACGCTCTCTTGACATCCTAATCCATACTTCTGACGCTTTTAGAAGATGGTTTAAAGGATTTTCCATCGCTTTCAAAGGAGAGATATGGATTAGCTATCTCCATCTTTTCTAAAGTCTTTATATAATCCTATTTCTTGTTATTTCTTAAGTCATATACAAGTTGCTAACGGGCAGCTTCAGGAGTAATATCCTATCTATTCAGTTTAAAGTCTGTACCTAGTGCAGTTAGACCTCCACCTACGGCTCCTCCTAAGAAAGACATAGCATATCGGTCAAACATATTATCCCAAGCGCTCATGCGACCTTCGTCCCCTTGCAAGTACTACACAGCATTATAGCAAGATTTAGAGAAGTCGGCCAACAGTTCCTCGGTAGTTTCTTCTATAGCTTCTCCTAGTCCACCAGATACTGCTGACCCAAGGGTGCCCTTTCCAAGAGACATTACGTCAGTAGCTATTTCTTTTCCTTTTTTAAACCAATACTTAGCTAACTATTTCTTATTAGCTCTATCAGGGACGCTATTCTTAATTTCTTTAGGAGCATTCGCAAATGCCTCTATAATTTTTCTTCTCTTTAATCCTTCTCCTTTTAACTCAGGCAATATCCACTCTCCTATTCCAGTGTTTAATAGTGCCGCTTCTGTTGCCGCGTAACCTAAAGTTAGCATAGTAGCTTCAAAGTCAGTGGCTTTACCCTCTGACTTAGCTTCTCCATAAGTATCAGCTACTGTAACCGCAGTCATATATCCTTTGGACAGCACTGACCCTATTTTCTAGTAAGCCTACACAAATTTGTCATAGTCTGCTTCTGCTCTAAATTTATTTAGGCTAGCTGCAGTGTTAAAAGCACTAAGCTACTATGGAGTAGCCCCTCCCTCTATTAGCTAGGCTAGTTTTAGATTATTTATATCTTTGTATTTATCTATTTGTTCTGCTATAAACTTCTCTCTACCAGCTTGTGACAATCCCTCTGCTGTGACAGCAGAGCTTTTCTTAAATAAGGCTGGAGCGAACTCAAATAGGAATCTCTGTTCCTTCAACTAACCTGCTACATCTCCAATTAAAGAGATAAAATTTTCCCAACACCAAGTATTTTCTTGTGCAAACTAAGATTTGGCAGTCTGCCTATTAACTGATTTTGACCAGCCTTCCATGGCTGAAAATGTGGGAGAATCACTTCCAGTTAGCATTTTACCTAAAGTTCCAGCAAGTCCTACCAGCTAAGTAGCAACGCTAGCTCCCGCTATCCAAGGTCCTACATATGGAATAAACATACTTCCTACCAGAGCTAGATTCTTCATTATAGTTCCTCCAACACTTTTTTCGTTTAAATCATCAGAGTCAAAGAAATCATAATTATTTATCCAAGAACCATCCTTAGTTAGAGTATTCATCTTATTAAGAACTTGCTTACCATAAATGTCTCGGCCATCCAGATTTTCATAGTAGTATGTTCCATTCTCATTCAATTTATAGTCACCCTTTTTGTGCTATACTTTTTCCCCAGTCACTAAATCAATATGTTCTCCATCATTATCATAAGTAGCCAGTACTCTAGTATCGAAAAAATCAGTAGTCCAAGAATCATTAGGGGCTTCGTGCCAGATAATTTTTGAGTAGTCATCTCCTGCTTCTACTGGATTGGCAGCTACTTTTTCCCTCTGTGCTAATTCACTTATAGACCATCTAGGATTATCAGTAACTCCTAATCTTACGAGGCTAGTATTAGTTCTATTAGGGTTAGGAGTTTTTGTGTATGTAACCATATCTGTTGCTTTCTACCTCTAGTCTATAGGAACTAACCAATCATCAAAACTAAAGGTAGTCTAATCTTTTAGCATTTTATCTAAGTAGGTATCATTAGATAATATATTGTATGTCAACTATGCTCGTTCATAAAAGTCGTGAAATTTGGTCTTATCAAATTCCCCGTTTTCGTTCTTAAATATAGGATTGTCAGTAATTTTGGGACTTTTTAAATACTCACTCTCATTTAGTAGAGAAGTATTATCTGCTGAAAATCCTGCTGCCTTTAAATCAGCTGTAGACAACTATGGATTTCCTAATATTCCAACAATCCAATCATTTTCTTTCTATTCTGGAATCATAACTATCCTCTAACAATTGTTGTGCTCTTTAATCTCTGTTCCTATTGATATTTCATTTGATTTTCTATGGCTTCCTTCTCTGTAATGTCATTACCTGCAACCATTTTTCCGTAATTCCTATCAGTAGTCTTCAATGGTAAGAATATTAACCCTTTAAATATACTCTGATGGTTAGGTTTTCCCCATATATGCATATCGAATGCACCTCTATGATCGTACTTTTCCTTAGAGTTAGGTCCTTTAATTAAATCGAATATACCTTGGGCTATATTCTCTTCTTCCACGTTGTGCAGCATTGGTGAGTCTCCAAGAATTACTGCATCTGGGTCAGAGAAAGCATTACTAAATGCATCACCTTGTAAAATACCAAACTGTCTATAATATTGAGTAAATTTGCCATCCTCTAATTTTACAGGAGGTAATTTAAGCTCTGCATATACTTGATTAACAGCCTCGATTTCTTGAGGAGTTTTAACATTCTCTACTGACTCTATACCTAACTCTTTTAATTTTTCCTTAGCAGTTTCTAATCTAGCTACACTTTTTAAGTCGGGTGTTATAATACCTTTGCTAGCCTAATCTTGGTCAATAGGTAAATAAGCATGGTAAATAGTTGGGTCTTCGACGAGAATATCCTTAATTCCTGAAGTTGGAATTATTTGGTCTCCAAAAGTAACCTAAGTAAGATCATATAATCCGGTAATCTAACTATCTTCTGTAAATTTCTATAATGTAACGTTACCTCCTATTGATTCCCCATTTTTCTTAGTAACTGGATACATCCGCGCATCAGTAATCATTGTATCCATAGTTCCGTACTTAAACGGCATAGCTACAGGAGTACCTCCTCCACGTTGAATGTTTTCCGCAAGACTCATTTCTGGGGTTGTATCCTTAGTACCTGAAGAATCCTTTGAGCTAGTAGATGATTTTTGCAAATCTAGATTAAAGTCAAATTTGCTAGAAGTACTAGAAGTAACTAACTAAGTTAAAAGAGCTTTAACTCCTTCATCGGTTCCACCTGATTTTAATTTTAGTAAAGTTCTTGCGTTTTCTGGAAGAGTATGATAAATATAACTCAGAGCATTCTCTGCCTGCGCAGCTTGACTAGAAGTAATTATCTTACTCTTATATAGGCCATCCACTGACAAGTTAGTTAGGCCACTGTCTAAGGCTCCCTACTAAATTGCTGAATTAAGTATTTCTATTCCTCCTAACACCTAACTAGCCTATTTAGTCGTATATCCTTCAGTTCCAAACTCCGACTTTCCTAGTTTAGATATAACGTCTTGTATCTACTTATTAATGGCTTCCATCCCAATACCATTAGACACCACTTTAAGTATGTCGTTTCTAAATGCCTAAGATGGAGAATATGCACGCTATTGTAATAATTCGGAATTTGTAAGAGGTTGATAATCAGACCCCTCTAGTTCGTCTATACTCATTAGTTTGAAGTCTCCTTCGGAATTTATGCAGAATAATTGTCCTCTATCATTAATAGCAAATTCATTCAGACCCCCGTTTTTGGTTACTATTTCTAGAGCTTTATCGAACTATTCTTTATTAAAATTGGCAACTTTTAGCTAACTCAGTATCTGCATGTATTTAGATGCTATATTAGAAGTATTAGGAAAGGGACTAAACTACTAATCAATATAGAAATTCTATAAGGAATTAGTTAACAATTCTATATCACTAGGTAATCCATTTAATTTTTCCATCATATCTAACAAGTCTTTATCTGTTAAATCTGAAACCTCTCCATTAGACTCAGCAGTAGGTTCAGCAGTTGCCCTACCAGTAACAGTCACTGGTTGATAAGAAACAAGAGGGGGAAGGGCATTCCCCCCTTGCTATAGTTTCAGTATCATTTTATCATTGAAGCTTTTATAAGTCCATATAAACTTTTGGATAATCTATCTAGAGTTTTCTCATTTCTATCGATGCAATCCTTAATTTGTCTCTAAAATCTTTCTGCATCTGCAGTTTTGGCCTCTATTCCAGCGATAGCTATTTTGGAGCCATTCTTTGCTAACTTTGCTCCTTTTCTCGCTGCTCTGGTAATAATTATTTCCTAGGGTTTTTGAGCAGATCTAACTCCGGCCCATTTAGAAGGATTAATATTATAATACTAACTTAACTGAGCTTGCTACGCCTGACTTAGTTTCTATCTAATAGAGGAAAGTAGAGTAACATTATTATTATTTTCAGAAATCAACTATGAGGGTGCTATTCCTGCCTATAACTTTTTATGTAAGGCTAACTCTTCTTCCGTAAGTCCAGCTCCGTATCTATTAGGATCTGAGTTAACCGCATTTTGAATATCTGAATAAGCAAAACGATCAGCTATAGCCTTGGACTCCTACTGTCTACTTCTAGCTTCAAACTCTAACTATTGTCCAAAGGTATCCCAAATGTTAAACTTTTTGGATAAGTAAGCCTATTCAAATTTACTCTTATCTTGGTCAGCTCCCCACTACTATGCTCTATTAAACATAGCCGTTTCATGTCGGTTAGCAGCATTTTCTTTTTCTTGTTGCCAAGCTAATTCATCATATTGTCGCTAAGTCTGATTACTCTTTTCTTTTCCGGCTGTTCTAGCTTCTTGTCCCTAAACTTCCGCTTGTAATTGTGTAGCAGTCTACAGACTTCCATCAGAAGTAATAGGTCTACTAGCCAACCTTCTAAGATCTGCGTAATTTCTCTCTCCCTACATTTCTGCATCTAAGCCACTCCTAGTATAACGATGTACCTAGAATGGGTCTTTTAGCAGTGGAGTTACTGATTCTTTAGCCAAGTCTGTCATTCTTCTATTCATTCTGTCGGCATATACTGCCCTAGGAAGTCCATATGTAATAGTAGGATTGCCTAAGATAGTTCGTAGAATATTATTGTTGGCTTTAGAATTTTCTACTATGGGTTCTTCTTCTGCTACTGGTTCGTTTTTAACTGGCTCACTCACCTATCGTGGTGGAGAAACCTACCCTTCATCCTTTCTGGGCTTCTCTTTTAGCATCCAGTATCTAGTCTCTGGATCTAAATAATACTCAAATCCAGCCTATTCTGCAAGTTTAATATCTGCATCTCTAGATGCCTAGTCCTTATAATCAGAATCTCTAGCCATAACTCTTCTATCATCTGTAATCTAGTCGTAGATTCCATCAATAGTCCAATTTCCAACTATAGAGTCTCCACTAGTAGGATTGGTAGACTGGATATCATAGTTATTAGTAAATCCAGGAGCTATAATTTCATCATTCCATCCCTAATTATTATAATCAGTCTAATATAAGCTTACAGACTATCCTTGCATTGGCTACTAAGTCCATTGAGAGTACATAGTATAATGTCTTCTTTGGAACTCGTTAGCGTCATCAACCGTAATTTCGCCTTTTTTGATTTTATTAAGAACGGACTATAGTCTATTAGTTGTATTAAACGTATAGGTGTCTTTTTTTCTTACTCCTGCTCTACTAGTTGGGGTAAGAACATTGCCATCCTAGTACTTAAGAATACCTCCCTACTTATCAAATTCTATTCCTAAGCTTATTTCCCTGCTGTTTCTTGTGTCTCCTACTCCAAAATCCCTTCCGTATCCTTGTGCTCTAGCATACCCTGGTGTCCTATTCCACATCCTTAACTAGCTTATGTTAGGCCCAGAACCGGGGCGAATGGAAGATTTAATCTAAGGAGTACTTACTGTAGGTGCAGAACTCTACGGAACTACTGATTTATTATATAGCGGGTTTTTTCTCGTAAACCAATTAATGGTTGGATCCCCAAACGTCCATCTACCAGTTTTTTGTAATAACCATTCATTAGATAGTCTTCTAGGAGTTAGTTGGCCGTTATTTACCTTAAATTGCCAAGGGATTCTTTCCATTGTAGAAATATCTAGGCTTCTGTCAATATAATCAACTCCTCCTCCAGTTTTAGGTTCCGCAGTAAATGGATGTCTTACTCTCTCCCACCTAGAAGTTTTAAACTTACTTCCTAACTGTTCAGACGAATTTCTAGAGCCTATAGCTTCTCTAAAGGCTTTATTTTGTGCCTCTAAAGTGGTAGCAGACGTAATTTGTTTAAATTGTTCTGGAGTTACTTTATAGGTTTTGCCAGATTCGGCAGTAATTGTTTTATAAGGAGCTTTTTCCTTAGTATTCTTTAATTGTCTATTTACTGACTTATTTCCTTTGACTGCTCTAGTTCCTCCTGCAATAGTCTACAGTCCAAACGATAAGGCTTTCCAATCATCTACGGTTAGGTCCTGCCCGTTCATTAATTTATTAGCGGCTTTTATAGCATCTCCTCCATTCTCAGATACACCCCATATAGTTAAAGCTGTAGGTAGTACATATTTAAGAGTCTTTGCTATCTTTCCAGCTTTCCCCACAGCTCCTAATCCAGGAATTAATCCAGCTACATCCATTAATAAGCCAAATCCTGCATTTCCAGCAGCCTACCACCCAGACACGCTATCATCGGATATATCTGCATAAAGATTAGCTCCAGTACTACCTAATCCAGCTATAGCAGAAGCAGCAGTCCCATATCCAGGAACAAATGCTGCTAAAATAGACCCTATGTCTGCAATAGCACTACCTATTCTCACTTTATCAATGGTGCTTAACTCTCCAGACTTTGGTACTCTTTCTCCTGCTTTTCTTTGCTCTGGGGTTCTAGTATCTTCATCTTTGGATTTTGTACTCTACTATGTCTGTTCCTACTTCTACTATTCCTCTCTTTGTTTTCGTACCTCTCTCTATCTCTACATAAAGCCACCTTGCTATAAATAATAAAGGACTCCTCCATTTTTATTACTTGGAACAGATTTATTCTTTTTATACCAATCATAGGCCATAGCTTCTCGTAGTTTTTCATTAAGTATAACAGATTGGTCTTTATATTCCCCAGTAACAGGGTTATATGTTATTAAAGAATAATTACTATAATCCTCGGAGCCTGGAATAATATATTCATCTCCATAGGCTTTCATATATCCTTCTTGTGCTGCAAATTTAAGCTTCTGAGCTAGATTAGCTCTTAATTTCCTCATTGCAGCTTTAGAACCTTCTATTGTAGATACTGGTTGTCCATTAATGATAGCATCTGCTTCAATCATAGGTTCTCTTATATCTTTAAGAAGTTGTTCAAAGTTTAACCAAGCTTTTACTTTATTGTCATCTCCCTCTATATCAGCATAGTCTTTCTCTAACATGCTTAATATAGCATCAGGATCGTAATCACCTCCTTCTAATACTCCTGAGTATTTAGGTTGAAACTAATTATCTTTAGCCCACTAATCTAGCTCTGACATAGCCTTCATTCTAGCAGCCTAGTCTATAATTTCCTAATCCTATTGTCTTTTCTATTCTGCTGCAATATATTCAGCTGCCTATTCTACTTCAGATTTCTACTACTGTTCTCCAGTACCAAAGAAGTTGTTTAAGAAACTACTACTTAGACCAGCCTAATTAAGCGCTATAGCATCCTCATGGTTATATCCATTGTCAAGATTTTCCATAGCTGCTCTTAATTTTGCTAAATAAGTATCTTTGTCCTTAAATGTAGTAGAAGAAAAGTCATAGTCACCTAAGTTTTTAATATAATTCTCTAGCTATTCTTTTAGATATGCTGCTCTGTTAGATGTTCCTCGTACCCCACCTTCTCCTATCTAATCCTTTTCCACATATGGAGCAAAATCAAAATCTCCTCCAGATGGATTATTCTAATCCATCCAGTATTTTTCGAAGCCATGCTTAGATAAGTTGAAAGCATTAGAAGAATTGTTAGACGGATTTTGTTTAGAGTAGTCTCTTAGTGCTATACCTACCTTATTAAGATAGGTAGCTACCTACCTATTAGCAGAAAAAGTATTAAAGTTCTTCTATTTTCTTTTTCTAAGTAAATTATAATCGTCTGTTGTAATTCTCTACCCCTTATTATTATAATAATACTCAGAACCAACTGGATCTATATTATCATCATCAGTGTTACTGAACTCACCTTTGTTATCAAATATAGCTCCAGAATAATCTGTATAAAATCTTCCAGTGTTATTAGACAACTAATCTTTCAATCCCGTTAGATATTTATCAAAAGCGTTTTTAAACTCCTGTTGCTACCCTTCATTCCAATTCTTACTTGCAACATAGGATTGATAATTAGTTTCTAAATTATGGATATAGTCCTTTAAGTCGAACTCATCGTCTCCAAATTTATATTTAACTCGTGTTGCCATAATTTATCCTGTAAAATAAAATAGGGATATACCTAGTTTAGATATACCCCTACGTGTTAAATTTGTTAAGCGTTTATACGTCTCACTAAACGACCGCCTCTACGGTAAACAGGTTCCCCTTCTGCTGGAGCTGGGGTAGCTTCCTGTGGGGCAGCTTCCTGTGGATTACCTCCACCTCCCAATGCTTCGATTAACATTTGGCATACTTGCATAGCTATTTCACAATCTTGTCCTTGAACAGCTTGCTGTGCTCCTTGAAGTAACATAGCTGTTGGGTCTTCACCACCTTGAGGCGCTGGAGCAGGTGCTCCTGCAGGCATCGGTCCTCCTGCCTAAAACTTATTTCCTAACTTCATAAATTAAAAATTTAAAATGTAATTAATGCACTAATTATCTATCTATCTTATGTACTTCAATACTACATATTAAGATCTTCATAACCAAGAATTTTTGATACGATGTGTATATTGTTAATTTTCGTCGTTAGAATTTTTGTCTTTTCCTTCCGGAACTTCCACATATTCTGTCGGACGAGTATTTTGACCCTTTAATACCTTAAATATATATTTGCCCAAAGATTTGCAATATTTATCATAATCTTTGTCTTTATTTTCGTAAGCCTTTTTAGCTTTCTTAATGAGAGTTCTTGTTTCTTTTCTACTTACGATTCTTTCACCTCCCTAGAGATACATCTAAGTAGTACCATCTGGAGCAAGCACCTTCATAACATATTTGTCATAATCTTCAGAGTCGTCTATTTCAAAATCATCTCCTTCTACAATACCAGAATCCTAATTAACTTCTAGAATATACTTAGCGTTCATGAACGGAACTAAAGTTTCATCTTCTGGCTAAGCCTTATATACTAAGACTACTTCATCATTATCGTTAATGGCTATCTAGTCTAAAGGTATTTTAGTATCTTTCATCCACATTTCTCTAGTATCTTCATCCTCCCATACAAATAGCATACCTTCATCGGGAGGAAGATTTTCTACTCCCATTAGACCTTTCTTCCTATCTTCTTCTGTCTTGGCAATTTGACAATTATATGTCTTATCACCTACATTTACCTTTACTCTATCCATTATTTATATTTAGAATTATAAACTGAATCTAGAGAACTTACGTAAGAAGCTCTTCTAGTGGCTTCTTCTATTCCTCCTTTAGGTCTTACATAGCCGAGACTAAAAGCTCTTGCCTTACCGGATGCTGGAGTTCTTGCATTAATAAATACCTTTCTAGCACCTTCAGCACTTTTGTATCCAGACCCTGTTCCTCCATGATGCCATAAGCCTTCTCCAGTTTTTTGTTCGTTCTTAACAGTGTTAACTATATATTCTGCTTGTCGTTGAAGTTCTGGGTCTATTCCCTTTTGTACTGATCCTCTCATCTTATATGATTTCATATGGTTATATCTGTCGGTACCAAATCCCCACTAGACTAACCCTCTTCCTGGCCCTCCTCTAAGCTACTTTTTGTGAGGGTCTGCCCCGCTTTCAGGAAGAATAGAAGATAATATACTTAAAGAAGTATTATAACCTAAGTTCTTAGAGAAGTAGTTATGTAGCCAATCAGAATTTTCCCAATTAACTGGAAATTTACTAGATAAATTCTATCTTGCCTTTTCTGGAGGACTAAGTACTTTTCCTGCCTACTAGTATTTTCTAATAACTCCTCCGTCCTTGAAACTTCTGAATACCGCTGCCACTCTATCAGCATAATCAGTAGCTTCTGCATATCTTCTCTTACCTTTGTTCTTACCAGTAAGTTTGGCGGTAAACGTATTAATGTCATCATTTTCATCAAAATCATATAAGTTCTTCAAGAACTACAGTTTATCAGCTGCATATTCATCCATAGAATTATAAGAGCGGAATTTCTATTTGATGGGATTGCCTTTAGCGTCATGGTCATTTCCCATAACATAGTCACCTTTCCATTTAGCTCCAGTGGTTAAGTTTCCAAAGTTGAATTTACCTTGCGCAGAACGTCCCCAACCGCTTTCCTGAGCATCTTGGGCAATTAACATCTTTATTGCATTATCATTAGTTACTCCTGCTTTTCTATAAGCAGCCGCTAAGTCAGTTATCCAAGCATTCCTATCCCTGTAAGGACTATTCCATCTTTGGATTGAGCTAAACTTGGGTCTCTAAACAGTGGAAGTATAATATTTAGGAGTCTATACGTCTTCCTAATCAGGCTTACTCTATGGGGCATCAGAAGTAACTAGTTGATAGGATTCTGGAAATTTGAACTCTGGGATGGTTCTAGAGGGAGTTTCAATGCGCTTATAAGACACTAACAAATCATTTAGAGCCATCTATTATTCCTCCTTGTTTTAATGTGTTAATTAAACCTGTTCTATCATCTGTGTTAAATAATATTTCTTTTACTAACAGTTTTCCAGCTTCTATTGCTACTTCATCCTTTTCTTTCTGAGAGTATTCATAGTCTGTATATTTAGAGTATAACTCCTCCAGCTTTTTAGTAACTTCTAGTGTAAATATTATTTCATTTTTTTCTATCTCTGCCTATTGCTCTCCTTCATTATCTATAACTGGAATACCTTTCTTAGTCAAGTTATCAGCATTTTCCATGTTATGTTTGCGAGCATGAAGAGCACCTTCTGGAATTATATTTTTCTAATTAGTTTCTTCTATTTCTGGAGCGTCTATAGGTTCGGGTTTACCACCATTTTTAAATTGTTTAGGCTTCCTTCTATAGAAGTATCTATCTTTCTCAAAGACTAAATCATGAGAATCTTTTAATCCATTTTCCCCAGAATGATAAGTATCAGTTTCGAAATGAACTTCTGGATTACTCTATTCATTTCCTAGCTTTAAAAATTCATAATCTCCGTTGGGTAACTGATAGATGCTTCGTAGGTGATTCTTTCCAATTCTTAAATCTTCATCAGAAGACTTTCTCCATGCTTCTAACTCCTCGAATGGTAGTACTTCAAAAGCTTTCTTAAGGTCGTAATTATTCGACAACCTATCTTTTGGAACAGTATCGTACCAAGACTAGAAAGTAATCTTCGGAGCTGCTCCTGTTATTCCATCTACTTTCTCAGTTTTTCCTCCTTCCTATAGAGTTATAATAGGAGTCCATTCTAATTCTCCTCCAGATTCAAACTACTCTACAGCTTCGGTTATAACGGGTTGCCACTCATTCAAATCTATTGCTCCCTATATCTAACCTCCTAATTTATGAGACTATATATTAAGTTTTTTAATTCTCTGTAATTTAGTTCCAAGTCTAGCAGCTCTCATATATCTCTAATCATATCCACCGTTTAGGTTGAAGCCATACTAAATATGGTTCAAATCTGACATATTAGTAGCTATAGAAGATAAATCAGAAGCCTAGTTAGCTATATTAGTCATAGTCGCCTATTGGGACTCTGTTCTATTTATGAACCTATTAGCTGACCTTCTTGCCCCTCCACTGAATAATCCATATTTCTTTCCAGCTTTTTCTTCTGCCGATGCTATATTTCTAACAGTTCCGCCGTAAGAACCTCCTACCTATTCTACAGTATCTCTATTAGCAGAAAAATCCCTAGTTTTCTTACCGAAGAAACCATTAACCATACCAACTGGAGTAAGAGATAATAATTTGCTACCTAGTACAGCATCGGTCTTAGTCATAGAATCCGTACCCATTCCACCCCATTTGGTTAATACGTCACTAACTAAACCTCCTGCCTTCATTATTCCTCCGACCAGAGGATTTATGCCCATTACTACATTTGAAGCCTGGTCAAACGCCTAGTCTCCTGCTTGCTATAATGAACCATATTTACCAAGGTATCCATCTTTATCACCTCCAATTAGTCCGCTTAGGAAGTCTGAGGCTTGTCCTACCGTATTCCATCCTCCTAGTTTCTAGAAAGTTCCCTATGATTTCTAAGGTGCAGTACCTACAGACATACTCTTTATCTATGTAATAGCTTTAGAGGAATCTCTATCGTTTTTTAGCTTTAAGCTAAATAAGTCTCCCATTCTAGCATTAAAATCTATAAGACTATTAGTAGGAGCCATTATCTATTCAGCTCTGTTTCTGAAATCAGCGCTATAATCAGTTCCCAGCAAATTCTACTAAGTAATAGCATTACCAGGGATGGCTAATTCATTCGTAGTCATATATGGATTCCCAGAAGGAATGGAAAGCCCATAATAGGCTTTCGCTATTCTTCTGACTTTATTTATATTCTTATTAAGCATAACTAATTCTATATACAGTATTTAAGAAATCTATAACAGCTAATTCTTCTCCGGAATATCTAATTCTTATCTTTAAGAATTTATCCTTAACATCTAACTCTTTTCTATTCTATGCTTCTCCAAAGTTATATCTATAAATACTAACATCGTCTAACCAGTTAGTTAAATCCAACGGTTTCCAATTTCCTTCGGAATTGTATCCAGATAAATCATATAAATTGTAAAGAGCGTTATCTTCTCCCCACTCTGGATGTACTAGGTCATTTCCTGGGAAATCTATACCACCAGCTGATAAAACCTAATCCGGTATAGGAGAATTATAAATAGGAAGAGTTGGTAAGCTTTGTGAACTATTCTTGGCTTTTGCCCAAGTAGAGTTCTGAGGCTATATTAAGGAACCAGAGAATTTCCTTTGATATTCATTCTTATAGCATACTAAAATAGGATTAATTGTAACTTTCCATCTGTCCTCTAAATACTGACAATTAGCGGAGATAATTGACCTTGAATCATCCTAACTCAAATCGTCTATATCTACAGCCATAGCATGATTCCAGATTCGATATTCTTGTCTATTTGGATAGTAAACTACTTCCGCTCCAGATAAATGACGATAATCGTGTGAATCTGGATAAGTTACATGAATATAATAATCCTCTATCTCATTGATAGTATCTTGTCTAGTATAGTACTTATGTGGGAAGTCCGCAGACTTTGGCTACTATCTAGGTTGAACCTTCAAGAAGTTCCTATCATAAGAAATATCAGCTCCATTGTATTGCCACAATGCTTTCATAGCTTCCTGTCTAAAATACATATTTACCTTATCTTTTGCAAAGTCGTAGGTCTCCCCAATTATTTCATAGTGGAAAGATTCAGGTTTTGCCTTATTAGCAACAATTTCAAGATTAGTAAATATCTTATGTATAGAAGGGTCATTCACTACTACACATTCAAATTCAAATGGATGCTGTCTTCCGTACCAATAAGTAGGATATATATCATCTGCTATGTCAATCAGCCCAGCCTAGCCGTGCTTCCAAAAATCTGTAGATAAGAACTATAAGTTCCATCTAGGAGCTATTCCTACAACAGATTCATAATATCCAGCATCTACTAGAGATGTTCCTGACTAAAATCCCGCTTTCATATTGTAATAGGAATCACTTAGTTTAGACTAATTATCACTATCAACGATAGATATTGTAGCCTTAATATTAAGTAAGGTTACTATTTTATCAGGATTTATCATCTCTTCTCTAGGAAGAGTAGGACGCTTTCCAGTAATGTCTTTGAATATAGGATAATCCAACACATCAGTTATTTCTAATGTATTCCCTTCGATAGAGTCTCCCACCTTAACTTTATTAACCTCGTAGTCTGCATACTAATGTCCCGCACTATTCCTATAATATAATTCAGATAATAGGGATTTAGCAGTATATAGAGCTTGGTAAGTATAGAACGTGTCTCCAGCACCGTCAGACACTTCAGTCATTTCCTATCCATCCTTATAGTAAACTGGACTATATTCATCTCCTCCTTCCTTGAATTTTAGACAATATAGAGGCATGAAAGCTCCTGCAAACATAGCATCATCTGGAAGATATATACCTCCCTTAGCTTCTCCACAATTTAGAGGGACTATGTCAAACTTCTTATAGTTTCCATACTAATCTCTCTACAAGGAGTAGGAAATCTAATAGTGAAGCTAGGCATCTGGAAGTATTCTATTACTTAGGGATAATATTCCAATGTATTTTTTCCTACTAGTTCCATCATTCGCTACAGTATAGTTTTGAGTTACCCACTCACCTTTCTTATTCACATAGGAAACTGGAACCTTAAAGTTAGTTACTACTTCTCCCTATTCATTTTCAGAGTTCTCTATAATTACATTAGATAGTGTAATACCGTCAGCAAAAGAACTTTCAGTATGACTTGTTCCCAGTTTAGCAATCCACTTAGAAGTATTTCTATCGAATGAGAATGGAATATTATTTATATTTTCCATATAGCTAGGAACCCAACTATAGAATGTTATAAATTTCTATAATAACTCATTCCAGCATAGATTCCAAACCTTTTCTTCAAAGCCATAAGTATTGTCATAGAAAGTAAATAATACGTCTCGCTTGAAGGCGTTATATACTGTCTTTACATTTCTAATACCTATTTTAGGAGTAAGTTCTCTTTCGCCCAAAGTAATATTTCTATTTAGAAATTCTTGAACTCTAAAGTCTGAAATACAAGTAAGAGTGTTCCCATCAGTACGCCAAATCTTCTTAGCAACTGTGTCAACTCCATAAACATACTATGCAGAATCTCCAGTCTTTCCTGGGACTTTGAGGACACTTTCGGGCCACTGACTACCAAACATATCAGAGATAATTTTTGGGTTCTCTGGAAGCACATTAGATGTGTTTATATAGACATTTCCACCTGTTCCCTCACCTGCGACTGCTCTTTCATTGACAGGTATCAATGCTATACCATGTTCAAATACACATAAAAGATTAGACTCAAGAGAAATTAATTTTACTATTTCTCCGTATTCGCGAGTATAATCTCTATAATGAGTACCTTGGAAAACTCTAAATCCGTTCTTATAGGCATCATTAACGTGAATATCAGAATACATAATACGAGTTCCAAACCAGTTCTTTATATAGGGAACATCAGGAAGTTCAAAGTTCCATCTTTCACTTAAGGATTTAGTAAAACCTTTGTTGTATACCTATGATTCTGGGTGTTTATATGTTCCCTCAGTACTCATAGGAAGGTATGGATAGTATCCTCTCGGATGTCCACACATAGCCGTTTCATCTACATTAGATCCATCTAAGGTTCTTATATTTAAATTATTAGAGGAGCGTATTTTAAATGTTACCCACATTCCTAACTATACTGCATTAACATCTCCCAAATTTATACTTTCATATTTTTCTACATTATCAGTGTCATAATTATCCCTCCATGTTTTTTCGTCAACTATCTCATCGTTATAGGGCGCTGAAGGATCGTTAAAGTTTCTATTTACCCTATGAGTAAATTGACATAGATAACAATCTCCTCTATAAAGCTCCCATTTATACCCTTTAGTTCTATCATCATCACCAATTATATTACTTAACTATTTTACTAACTAAGAATCTACTTCTGAGATACTATATCTATCAGATATGGCCTAAAAAACAGAAGAATCCTACATTCTAATTGAAAAGTAGTTTTCAAGCTAACCTATAGAGTATTCTGGTATATATATGTTAACAGTTTCAGCTGAAGAGAATTTGTTTTCTACATCATTAAATGCCAAGTAAGGCCCAAAACTTCCTCTAATTATATCAGTATTTATCTTCTTATTAGACTATGTTTCAGAATCCTCTTCGTTATTCTTTTTTGAGTATTCAGATTTATAATCGCCCCCTACACATTCATATCTCCAAGCTTCTTCTGCCTCCCCTGCTCTACTCCTGAATTTTAGGTTATCAATTCCAACCAATTTTACATTGTCGGGAACTCCTACAACCTTAAAATCATAAAAATTTCGTATATTGGTATCATAATAGTCTGGAATATAGAAATGATTCACGTTATTTGAAAAATAATTTCCAGTTCTTCCAGCTAATCCGTTTATACTCTAAGAACTTGTAAGAGAAATAGTATGTAAATTGCCAGTAAATATTTGATTATAGTAAGACTAATTTACTTCATAATCTGGACACAGAATCCCCTAGACTTTTACCTTAGAGGAGTCCTTAGGAATAAAACGTGTAAGAAAATCTGTACTTAATTTTCTGGATTCTTCTGTTTCTACCAATTTATATCCAGAAGGAACTTGTGTATTTCTCCCATCCAACTTTTTCTTTACAAAAATAGAGGATAACGCATACCTAGTTTCCTGAATAGTTCCAGCTACTGCTAACGCAGCTGTTGGTAGGGCAACAGCTCCTCCAACTAGAACAGTAGTTCCTAAAGCAGCTCCTAAAGAACCTAGACCAGTTGCAGCTGCTATTGTCCCTGCAACTGTTCCTAAAGCAGTTGCTCCAGCAGCTGCTGCTCCACTTACTGTAACAGCAGTACCTGCTACTACAGCAGCTGCAGCACCTGCTGTAAAAACGGTTGCGGCAGCTAATGCTACTACTCCTACCGCTATACCAGCCACTTTAGCGATTTTCCCCCACAGATTACTGGACTTCTTCTGAAATTTGAACTAATATCTACTTAGAAATCCTTCTGATATGTAATTAATATCATTTATATCTTCTGTAGTAACATGGGTTTTTTCTAATGATTCTGATAACCATTCCAAAAACCCGCCAGCTGTTGGGATACAGGGGGTATAAGAATTCTGGTCTATCCCTATGGTGATACCCTGGGCTAGAATAGTAGGTATTCTTGTCTATCTTACAAAAAAGTACCCTTTAACATACTTCTCTAGTTCCTTAATAGTATCTTGATCAGTTCTAATATCTATCCCATATATAGTATTAGTGTCCTTGGTAGGAGAGAAGGTAACTACTCCCTTAACATTTTCAAATGAAACGGTACCTTTCGTTCTGTTATCCCCAGAAGACATATCATCAAGCCCTATTAAATAATTGGTTTCTTCGTTATAGTTAATATATTGTCTCTCCCTTTCATTTAGCTCGTTTGTTTTAAATACCGGAATATTTGAAAACTGCCCATCATTGCTATACTATCCATCTATGAATTCTTTAATAGCAGCACCTCCTCTAATGTTAAATACAGGACTTAATTCATTATTCGGCATTATATATACTATTCCAAATCTGTATATCTCCTCTCCCCAATATCCAGTGTAGTCATATATAAATTTACTATCATAGTATCCTAAATCTAATGTTGTTGGATTATACTCTTCATCTATGTCTAACTTATACGGAGTCTAGATTAGATATGGTAAAAATCTTAAAGACAAATCAGATAACTCTTTGTAGGGAATATTTGGTTTATGGACATTTGCCATAAACAACATATTTTGACAAACTGCAGAAGCTTTAGAAGCGTCTACTACATTATAGTTTAAATTAATATCAGAACCTGATATCTATGTAGTTTCTTCAAAACCTGTTACTATAATAGATGCTATCCCGGCATTATTTACTAAATATTTCTTATTGATTTTTATATATTCGGTTACGAAGTTTTCATTAGCTTCTGCTGTATATCTTGAATAATATACAGTAATATAATTATAAGAAGCATCTATATTAGATACAGAAAACATGACATTTTTGTAGCTACTTTCGTTTTTCTAACCAGTATGAATACTAGAAGGAGATCCAAAGCCTATAAACACACTTACTAATCCAGACTCGGCCACAAAATCTGTCTCGTTCCCATCTGCATCGGACAATTTGAAATAAAAATGATAATTTCCAATCTTCATATTGCCTCCAGAAGATGTTCCCATATACTAAACTTTAGGTATTTTAGTTATTCTTTTATATAGAGAAGTATCTATATCAAACTGTTCTCCCTAATCATATATGTTAGTGTCATTATCCCCCTTCCTGTTGACTACTTCGTAAGTATTCTTGCCAGTAGAACTAAACCTACTATTTATTAATCTAGGTATATTAATTCCGTCATTCAATATAAGGTTTACTGACCCGTCGTAACTATACTAAGGAATAATATGTACTGGATGATCTAGCCTAATAGACAGCTAATCTGTTATGAAATCTACCAACTATCCTTTTTCATACAATTCTGGATTTTCATCTGCTCCTACCCAGGAATTGTCCTCTATATATATGTTAAATTTATCTTTTAATTCTTCCAAAGAATAATAATCTCCTTTATATAAATACATATTCTTCGACAGTCTAAAATTTCTAAGAGGATTATACTCATATACTAAAGATCCCTGAGTTGGATATACCTAAGTCTAGGTTTCCAAATTTATACTGCTTTTAATTAACTTAGTCCACATATTTTAAATAATCCGTTAAATATTCGTCATTAACTATACCTCCAATAGTAACATTATGAGCACCATTGAAATATGCTAGCATATCAGATGAATTGTGCTGTGTTTTAGATAGTACCAAATGGTCATTCTATAATGTGAATATCTAGTAAAACTTGCTGTTACTATGATATATCTAATCACTATAAGTATAAATTAATCTACCAGAGGTAGTAGAATTAGTTATAGAGGTTACTTCATAGCTATTAACTGTAGTAGCGGCTCTTACTGTAATATTCGAATATCTTCTATCTATAGTATACAACTTGTTAGAATCGTTTATTTCTGGAATTACAGTATAGTAATCATTTTCCCCAAGTCTAATAGCCATAACACTAGACTATGAATTAGAAATAATCTTTGAAGGCTATATGTAATCAAAGGCAACCTGTATAGGAATGTTCTTCTAAACACTTTGTATTATAAAGTTAACATTAGAGTCGTCTACCACATCATTTATATGCTACTTAATTTTATTAATATAGTCAGATAGCTAGATTCCCTACATTAATATAAGATCATTGTGGTTTTCATAATCCGCCTATACCTAATAAACTACATCCTTTGTAAATTGTGATTTATTGTCCTATAGATAAACTACATTGCTAATAGTCTAAACTTCTATAGCCTATTTCTCTGGAAGTTTAACAAATAGGTTACTTAAAATAGATAGAATAATATTACCTAGATATCTAGTTCCTCCACTTATCTTTATTTTTTGTGTTAAAGAACCAGAAGAAGTTTGCATAGGACAAAGATTATTTAATAGGTGTATCTATCCATCTGTATCTTTCATAACTAATCCTAGTACAAATTGGCGAGAACTGTCTTCATATATGTTGTTATATGGAGGAGCTTTTTTTTCTCCAGAAATAGAACCGAATTTATATTTATACATATAACTAGGATTTGGTGCAGTTGTAGTATCAGAATCATATACGAAATATACAGTTCTGTCAAGTTCGTCTCCGTGAGAATATAGTATTATTCCGATGTCGGATGTTAATAAGTCTCTAATATAAGTGCCGTTTACCTAATTGTCCCACATTTTAGTCTTTCCATTAGAATTTTTGGTAATCGCATATCCTTTACTACTATTATGGTAATTTTTAGACCAAGTTCCGCTAAATCCTGGCGAGCCTGAGAATGTTCCCGATTCCCCAGAGGTGTATTTACCAACATGAATCTTCATATCATCTTTATGAAACATGTTAGCATCGTGCCATCCTCCTGCTATAGTTAACATGGAATCAAATACAGCATTTTGCCCATACAATTTCATTCCAAATTTTGTTAAATCTTCAGAAGTATTAACTAATGGGACTAATACCTATAAGTATTTAGACTATGAAATGCATTCCTTATAATATTTACTAAAATGTACCCCAGTAAGTACTAAGGGAATGCTTGCCGTATTTAATGTTGTTTTAAACACTCTATAATTTTCGATAAAATCTAATTCTCCAGAACTATTTAAATATTCATACTTTCCAGATTCTGTAGTTACACTTAAAGAACTAGAAAAATTTAACGAATATTTGTTAAGATATTTATCATAAGCTTTTTCCCATAATTCTTTGCCGGACCCGGTCTTACTTATACCTAATAGCTTGTATAAAGTAGTAGAAGTTTCTCTAGGATCTAGCAATCCATAAGTGTCTACACTCTAATAGCTAATATCAGGCTACTTAACATATGTAGGATATATTGAATCGTCATATTCATTTTCCCAAGAACTTACTGAATAAATCTCTGGAGTTTCTGGATTATTTTCTATTTTAGACCTACCTAATATAATACTAACTACAAACTTATCCATGTAATTAATACTTCCTACTCGTTCTGCTATTGAAAATGTATTGTAAGTATTCTATAAGCCTATAGTTAATTTGGCGTCTATATTTCCCTAACTGTCCGCTTCTCCATTCTGATTTATTGCCTAAACGGTAGCTGATAAGTTATTAAACTATTCGTCTTCACTTGCTAGAGAGGAAGGCTCGTAAACTTCCTAGATTTTTTTCCAGTTTTTATTACTAGAATACTCTACCCCAATATCTAAATCTAGTATTGCCTATAGTTTCTCAAAATCAGAAGTTGTATAGTAGTACTAATTAAACATAGTATTAGTCCAATACCACCTGTAAAAATATTTAAAGTCATTAGTATTATCAACATTAAAATTATTTAATGCATCTACTGAGCAATACTTTACAGTAATTTTGGCTAAATATAACACATTAGAATATAATATTCCAGCATCGTTACTAAATATTCTAGAAGTATCTGTGATTAATGTTTTAATATCTTCCTACAAATAATAAAAATCATCATCTTGTTTTATTACCTTATAAGTGCCATTGTCTCCTTTATATACTAAGTTAGACAATTCAGTCAAATCTGACTGTAGTCCGGCGTGATATATAGGAGACCCAGTGGAATCTATACTACTTAATTTGTAGTTCCCTGCTTCCCCATTGAGCGGAATGTACTCAGTAAACTATCCAGAATAGGAGTTTTTGTTCATTATTCTGTATGTTGCAGCAACCCCTTGATTATCATAAAAGTCTATCGCTACTTCAGCTACTCCCTTATTAGACTCTGGATAAACTTCTAATCCAAGCGTTAAAGTTCCTATATTTTCAGTATTATAATATTTCCAGTTGGTTAGCTTTATTTCTCCAGTACCTATTTTACTGAAATCTATATAACCGTCCTAAGTTAATTCCTCTAGTAAACCATAGGGCATAGCTGGGGTTATACTATAATGATATATTAAATTAGATATATCTGGATAAAAAATTAATTCCTCCCCATTAGATGAAGTAAATTTCTACATAAAAGGTATGTAAAAAGAAGTAAAGTACTTGTATATAGAAGTTTTGAAATAATTATTTACTATATCGTCAGACATATCTGTCTAATATATTTTTTCGTAAACTCCTTTTCTCACAGCAGTATAATACTATCCATCTTCCTAATGATGGGCATTTACATAATACTTGCTAATAGGCTATCCATTAATATCTCTAGATACCGTTAACTTAGATAATACCTAGTCTTTATATGCAGGCTAAGAGTCTTTCAAATGTTCTATAGCGATTTGTTCGTTAGCTTCATAACTTCCAGAATTTATAAACTCTTCAAAGGTTCCAGAATAATCTTCTGGCTAATATACTCGCCCCAATTCACTGTACCAATAACTCTACTATATGTTTCCGTTTTTATCATAAAATGCTTTTGGCTACTCTTCAATACTCCAAAAGTCATTGATAGATTTTCCATTATTGTAATCGATACTATAGCTAGTATCTGTATCCTATTTATAGGGAAACCATTTTCCTGCATCAGCTTCGTTCTTACCAGACCACTAAGATTTAGTTAAAACTATGTATTTTGGATTAATATTGAAATTGTCTGCGTTCCAGCCTATACTCCAATAGACATTATAATTTTTTCCTATTGTCTAAGTATCCTCAGAGTAAGTGCTACTAGAGGCAGTATATATATCATAAGTACAGCTAAAAGAGTTTATTTTCTCTAATTCTATTAATAAAGCTAATTTTCCTGACACTTTAGACTAAAATACAGAGTAGCCAGAACTAACTAACGACCTATATTTATCTAAATCAGGAGTAGCTTCACCGTTGGTGCCATTAGCTATAAAAAAATTATCATACCATCTAACTGTTGAATCTAAATAATTAATTTTTCCAGAATCTTCTATAGCAACAACGTGTATTTTCAATAATTTTGGAAATGTTCCATATATATTAGAGGTATTACCGTAATCAGTAATACTATTTTTGTTTTCTTCTAAATTAGAGCTACTTATTATATATTTGTCTCCTGGATTTAACTCTTTTTTATATAAAATTTTCTTACAAGATGATGCTACTAATCTTCCAGTAGGTCCACTGTCTGATAGTTCCTAAAAGTCTGAAGACTTTAAATTTGTCTACAGTTCGCCTATTTCCTAGCTACTTATATTTCTTTCTGGGCTTGGGAAACAACCAATCTGAGATTTGTTAGTAATTGGGTTATAAGATACTATATAAATAATATCCCCAAATTCACAAGTTCCCACTGGAACATACCCCTCCGGAAGATATGCTGTCTCCACTCTTCCATTACCCATATCATTCTAAAGAGACATCTCGTTCCCATTAAATGTTAACAAGGTAGCATTAAGTGCAGATGTAAGAGTTGTAGCCTATGTATTATCTGGAGCGAAATCCATTACTAATCCTTCTGCGAATGTATTTTTCGCAGTCATAATTGTATTAATCATCGTTTCTCTTGTTTTTGTTATATTTTCTTAAATTATCTGAAATAAATTGATAATTATAATTAGTTAATAATATATCCTAAAATTTTAGAGGTTCTCTAACTAAGATTAGTTCTGCTTTATCTGTAGTTAATTCTTTCTTATATAAACTAATTCCGAAATCAACTGGCATAGGTAATCTGAATATTGCTACTCGGTTACTTTCTGATATATTACACTCATCATATATTTTGTAGAGGATGATCTTAGAAAAGGTAAATCTTTTCTTTGGTCGTCCTCTTTTATTTTTCTAACTCAAATATTCGTTATACTAATTCTAAGTTAATGCAAAGTAATAGTATCCATCCCAAGGGATGTGCTTGCGTTTATACATTATTCGTAATTTAATTCTCATTTTATTTTTGTAGTACTCAAAATACTTTAGAGAATCATTCATTAACTATCCACAATAAAACCAAAATCCATTTCTGTTAATTAGAGTATCTCCTCCATAACTATTATGTAAGTATAACGATTTCCATCCGTATTGCAAAATTCTTTTAATATCCGACTTAGGAATATTTGGATATTCTGCACAAATTTGGTCGTAGTAATCCTATATAGTTTTTAGTACCATAACAATTAATACTATTTACCTCTGTTAGTATTATCTACGATTCTCTACTTATCTTTTGCTGATAAGTATATAGGTTTCTCTCTTGGAAGCCTCTTTTCACTCTACATCTCTAGAGTAAGCTAATATCCGCTAAAGTTAGACATTACAAAGTCTATGTCATTCCATTTTCCATTCTTAAATGCCTTCTTAAATTTTTTACCTTCTGTTCTTTTCATATACATATATGCCTATGTCCTAGCCATTCCAGGTAATTTAAAGTGGACATTGTTATCTATAATATCATCTACTACCATCTGAACACTTTTGGCAAATATAGATGCCGCCAAATCTCTTTTATTTCCATCAGAGTATGTTTCCTTACACTAGTCTGAAGTCATTTTCAGTTTTTCTACTGGGAAATTCATAAAAATGTCATGCAAAGAAAAAGCATGACCCATTGCATAATTCTTATTACTCATAATCATAAACAAAAATAGGGAGACAAATTGCCTCCCTATATATTTTACATAGTTGGTTTATAGCTCTTGTTATAAAACTTACGTCCCCAAGAAGCCTATACATTAAGTATTTTATCCATCTCTTCTTGAGATACATATTCTGGAACTCTAGCCGCTAAGCAATGCTGTAGCCACTAGCGCTTCAAGTCCTAAGCCATTTTCAACACATTCTAATTGTTAGTACGTATTGCTTCCTTGTATTTCTATACATAGGCAATATATTCAGCTATTGCGATAGCTTCTTTATCGTTTATTTCGGGAAGACCTTCCTCGTCAAGTAGTATTCCATGATATAGAATATTTACTTTTCCTGCACCTTTATTAACATAAAGTTTATCTCCTACTCTTTTATATTTAACGAACTTACCGCTAACATAAAAGGGATCTAGGAAAGCTTTTCTACTTTCAATGTAATTCTCAGTGTATAAAGACTATATGTCTCCAAACTCTTTCGTATTACTAGTGTAGTCCCAATCCTCTGGACCACAATAGGTTACAGCCTCTATAATGTCTACATTACAAGGTAATTCGACTGACCCATCCTAACAATTTATATCTAATAGTGCTCTATACAGTCTGGTGTTTTTATTTCCAATAAAATTGTATGCCACTAAACCGATTTCCTCTAAATCATCATTATCTCCCTCAATATCGTATAGCGTCTAAGCTAAACTTATAGCGTAATGAAAATTATTCTATCCCATATCATCCTCCTGTTACATACTACTAATCATTAGGTAGAGGCTAAGCTGCAACCTATCTATAATAGTATAATTTTTCCTTAGTTAGTTTTTCCTTAACTAGCTAATCAATAAAGCTAGTATTTACATCAGGCCCATTAAGTTCATCAGTATTACAGCAACTGTACTACTTTAGCTATCTTGGGTCTTTGAATACTGCAACTACGGAAACCTGCTACAAGAATGGTGCATTAAATAGAAAACAATCTAACATTCCGTTTGCATTTGGTGCAAAATCAATCCAAACGTAGGGTTTTTTCTAACTTCTTTTTCTATACTTTCTGTTATTAAATTCAGATAACGATGTTACTATCGTAAACTTATTTTGCCTATCAGTAGAACCTATATACTCAATAGCTTGCTTTCCGTACTATGAAATAACTTGTGGTATTTCGAAATGAGCTGTTATAGTATCATCCGCACTTCTCACTCCACATTTACATCTCTCAAGAGACTCACAGTCTACGTCGATGCAGTTAATCGCTATCAATAGGTCTTTGATAGGAAATATTCCTCTGAGAAAATACTAATGTAATATGGATAATCTACAGGCTACTATTTCATCCTATAGCTAGTCCATATTCATAGATAAATTCTAATGATAACCTCTTAGTCCAGATACAACATCATTACGAATTTGGGATGCAAGTTTCTCTATATACATTATTCTTCTGTTTTATCAGGATTAGTCATTATCCTATGTTTGCAAGTAAAGTTATAACATCTTATTCCTTTTAAATAAGTGACTTTAGATTTTAGAGTGGCAATTTCATTACATTTTGCAGATATGGCTTGGGATTTCTCTAACATAATTTTATCCATTTGCTCTCTCAATTCCGATATCTACTTTCTAAAATCGCCTTCAAGCTCATGGTAATCCTTTATGTACTTATCACACGTCTTCTACAAATAATCATACTAGTCTTGTTTGAGGTCCGTTTTTTTCTACTCAACATCGACCATTGAAGATTCGGCTTCAGCTTCTACTTGTTTCTTTTTGCTCTTAAAAGTGCAAATATAAGTAATAACTGCGCCTATACCACCACTGCCTATTACTGCTAAGGCCCATTCTAAAATTGACTGTTCCATACCTTAATTAAAAGAAAAGGCGGAACAGGGTAGTCCCGCCTTTAGTTTATTTAAGCACCTAATTCATCTTCTTCATCTTCGCTTATAGAAGATACAGATTCAGCATCAACGTCTACTACTGTTCCGATAGTAGCTAATGCTGCTTCCCAAGCAGTAATTAGTGTAGAATCATTTTTTACCCAGAACACATGAGTAGTAAAAGAAGTCATTCTTTGTCCTACAGCGTGTAGACCATCATTAGTAGCTGGAGCTTCATACTCTACAATATATTGGTTGTAAATAGCTCCAACGATAGGAGTTTCTACCTGACGGATATGAGTCCATTGGTAGTTTGCAGCAGTCGGAAGTCTCAAGTCTTTAATAATTTGAGAGTAAGTACCGAAGCTATTCTTTCCTCTTTCGTCTAACTTAATATCAGTAGCAGAAGTTTTCGTTGGGTCTAACTCTGCAACTTTTTCTGCATAATCATCATAAGCATCGAATGTGCTAATTTCGATTTTGCGGAATCTCTGATATTCAGTAGCTCCTTCGAGAACAAGTTTGCTGCCAGTTACAGAAACATTAATTAGGTCTTTATCACATAAGAATACATGATTCTTTTTAAGCATATCTGCTACATTTTTGGCAATAGTAGCAGCTTCGTCAGCTTCTTTAACAGTAAATTCAATCCAGAATGGCATACCTTTTTGAACCCAGGGAGTTGAATAAATGTAAGGTTCTGCGCCTTCAACACCCAAATAAATATCGAGTCTACAATATGTTTTTGCTCCTCCTGCTTTTAAAGCAGCTAAAAGAGTAGTATCACCGAAATCAATAGTAGCCTTACAAGGCACTGCCTCATATCCAGCTCTCTTTCTAATAGCTTTTACGCATCCCTTAACGAATACAAAATCTCTTTTAATCTTTAGAGCATCAACTTCTTCTCCGTCGATGTTTGTTTTGCCACTCTTGAAAAGATAGGTATTATCAGTACCTTTCCCGTTCAATTTACTTGAATCTGGATCCAGATTCGAATTGATAATTGTCTAAGTTTGAAAATTTAAACCTGTTGCCATAATTAATTAAAGTTTAATTAGCCTTGTTGAGGGGCTGGTTGCTATTGCCCAGTTGGTCTAGCAATAGATTGAGTCATCTAAATATTGTTACCTAGTCTTGGGTCATTTACACGCTCCATTACTAAGTGTACCAACTCGTTTATAATCTCTTGGTTTACATAATCTGGGAACTCCATAATTTGAGAAGTATCTTCTGTTAAGTCTATTTGCTCTTGAGTTAAGCGAATAAACTGAGGACACTTAACATAATCAATCTGCACTTCTACTAATTGGAACAAACTATCATCCTTACCATATCTAATTTCACAACGAACATTAGAAGTATTTCCAGCTCTCAATGCGATGGGTTTTTCAACTAGAGATACTTGAGTATCTTTTCCATTTACATTAAGCTTAAATGTTCTTTGGAAGTTAGAGTTTTGACTTTCAGGAGAAGTTCCTCCAGCAGTTCCTGCATCAATATCATTATCTTCCCACTCTCCTCCAGAAGCTGAAGTAACCTGATAAATGCCATTCATATCAGTACCAACTTCTTCTAATCCTGTTCCTGTTTCCACAGAAGTTCTAGGGTCGGTAGGTAATACCTACTATTGGTTAAGATTGTGGACATAATAGTACGGACGCATAGGCGAAGGTCTATTATAAATGTCTGTAATGATTTGACTCCAAGAATCGGCAGTTAATCTTGTTGCAGGGATTTCAATATATGAGCCTGCATCCCAGCAATCTTTTTGTTTAGCAACATAATAAATGCAAACACAATTCAACATATGTAAGTAGTCAATAGGCATATACACTTCATACGTAGCACCGTGTAGAGATTGAATTGAGCGATGGGCTTTACTTAAATAAGATGAAGCCTAACCAGTGTATCCTCCTTCTGGAGAATCCTAGTTACCAGTAACTGCTTTTGTGTTCTAAATAGCACTATCTTTTGCAGCTCCAGACGCTCTTCCTGCAAGTTCTACCTTGTGAGGAGTCAAGAAAGTCGTAGACTTCAAGACTCTCAAATCATCAGTAGTTTGCTAGTTAATATCGTACACGTTGTATACCTTATTAATATACTAGTTTATAGCTTTATTAAATAAATAGTTAAATTCATAAAGCTTAAGTGAAGGTGCTTGAATTTTACTAAGTTCTATTAGTGTAGCTTCAAAAACCTGTCTTGCGGTCATTTCGCATTATATTAAAATATTGATAATTAATCTTCAAACACGTCTTGATATGTGTCTTTTCTGATTAAGGCTAGGGTTTTACTATTTCTAGATAATTTCATCCATTCAATTACTGCATTATCAGTAGCACCTAATGCAACTTTACCATCTTCTCCATAAACGAAGAGTCCGTCTTTTTTAACGATAACTCCTTTTTCACGAGCTTCTATAAATAACATACGAAGTTGAATATCTCCACCAGTATAGCAGTTGATAATCTTTTCCGGAGTTTTCTCAGCTATAGATAATAGGTAATCTTCAACATCAGCATTTGGCTGATTTTTCATATCTCTACCTAAAACTTTAGCTACAAGCAATCTTCCTTCATATCCGCGTTCGTCATTCATAATATAATTAGAAGCTTCTACAATAAGTTTACGTCTAGTAACTCTACGTTGAGCTTCAAATCCAGGTCTATCTACGTAAAGCTCAGCAGTACCGTATCTAGGTCTTTTTGACCTTGGGTCTACTGTTCCGTCGATTAGATAATCACCCTTCTCATTTTTCGCAAATCTGTCAGGAGCGATTAAGTCACAATTTTTAATTGCCTCCCAAACAGCTCTATCATAGACATCATCTAGATTGAAAGTCTTACCATCTTCTATTACAAATAACTCAGTCTCTGGAATATATGCAGCTAGTCCTTTTGATTCATTTTCAATTTCTTCTGGGGTGAGAATAATATCTCCTTGGGAGTTTACTCTCTTTACACAATCTGCGTATCTACCACGAGCATCCTTTTGTGGTTGTATGTAATATTTTTGTCCGACTTTACCAAATACACTTCTTAATACAACGATGTTACTTTTTAAATCTCCATCTTGTACTTCATTAACCTTTTTTGCCATAATTCATATTCATATTTTAAAGAATTAGGTGGGGAAGCACCTCGTTCCCCACCGTATCTATTTTATTTTTATTTATCTTACTTATTACTCTTTACAACGAAGAATAAATGAACGATATGGATTAAATACTGCAATACCAGCATATCCATGGATAGTCATCATACCTCCAGCAACAGGAGTTGAAACAACACCACTGTCACCACCTGAGCGACCACCTACACCAAGTACTTCGTTAAAGATGTAGTCTTTTCCTTTCAGAGAATACATAGCTACAGGAGGTTGAGTAGAAGTCTTACCAGTTGTAAGGTCAATACATAGAGCGTATGGTTCTAAGAACTCTCTACTTAATGTTCTATCAACTTTAAATGATACAACATTTCCACCCCATTCGTAAGCGTCAAATGTAGCACCTACTTTGATGTATTTTCCTTCTCCACCTCTAGACCACAAGTAAGCACCATCAGTCTTACGAGTAGATAGATAATCTCCAAGAACTCTCTGTACAATTCCCCACATTCTTTCGTTTACCATGAATACAAAGTGATTACCAGTAGGTTTCTCAGCCTTTTCTACCATAGTAGAGATAATTGTGTGGAATGTGTTAATAGTTATTCTATTAGCAGCATACTTAGAAGCAAATCTTTCGATTTGAGGAATCATACCGTCACCAATAGGAATTGGACGTCCAGTACCTCTATCAGAGATAGTAGCTTTACCGTCTACTCCGATGTTTCCTTTAGCTAATAGAATCATATTTTCACGAGCATATAAGAAGTTTTCAATTAAGTTCTTCTTCATAGGCTCAAGTTTGTAAATCTTTTCAGTTAAGCATCCTTGATTTTCGCCTTTACCAACCTTAATGAAAGTATCTTCCATTAATGCATATTTAGAAGAGTAGCTATCGTCAACACGAATAGTTGTCATATAGTTTCTCATCTTTTCAACGTTAGATTGATACTTAACGAAACCAGTATCATGCAATTCTGGCTTAGCATTACCAATGAAACGAGTTGTATCACCAATTTGACATCCATCCTTATCCAGGATTGATGAGTAGTCATCATCAATAAGTCTTACCATTACAGACCACATATTGTCTGCTTTTCTAGTAGGACGAGATACAACAAAACATTGCTATCCAGTTTTTTCAATTTTGAAAATTTCGTGTAATTGATAATAGTTTTCTGGGAAAATCATTTCAATTTCTGAGCCATCAGCTCCATCTTCAACAGGCACTGCTGCGAAGGGGATTCTCTTAATATAATTAGTTTCTACTTCCCATTCGAAATAAGTAGAATCAATATTCTGGAATCCAGTAGCTTTCTTGGTATCTCCGTAGAAAATATTTCTTAGAGCTTCTGTCAAGAAAGTTGCAGTAAGTTCCGGATAAAGACGAGATACAACGCCTAAACGGTGAGGTCTTTCTCCCAAGAATTTACTAAAATCTTCATAAGTTCTAGTGTCACCCATCGTTGGGCGATTAGTTACAAAACTCGCTACAAGCATAATTATTCTTTTTAAATGTTAATAAATCTTAATACCAATCTTCATCATCTATAAACACATCGTCTGTGGTTTTCTTTTGTGAAGCGGGTTTGTTGAACACCAATTTAGCTTTAGGTTTTCCTTGTAAATCTAATTTGGCTTGCTCATAACCTCTTCTATAGTTATCCTGAATCTATTTATTTAATTCTTCTACTATTTTATCCTCATTAAGAATCCAGAATGCAGCTTTAGTAAATAGGGCAGGGTCATTCATAGCTCTACCAAATGCACTTAATCCTTGGTCATCTATTTCTAGCATAAATGAGGATAAATCTTCTATATCGTCGTCAGATAGTTGCAGCGGTTGTCCAGCAAAGGAATCAAGTTCTTTAATCTGTCCTTTAATAGAGTCAGCAAATCTATTATAAGCAGCTTCCTCTCTTGCGGCTTTCTCGTTAGCTATCTGAGCCTCTTCATCTTCCTGAAGTCTTATGTACTCTTTGCGGAGTCCTTCTACTGTTTTCTTGAATAGACCTTCATTTTGTTTAGCTAATTCAAGTGCTTGATTAATTTCCTCATCAGAAATATCCGACCCGACTTTATGTAATAAATCCAATGCATAAACTTCGTCGTCAGAAAGATCGTCGACTTTATATCGTTTAGTTGGTTCTGTTTCTGGCAACAGAGATTGAATATACTCGTCAGGAGTCATTCCACTCTCTCTAATTGTATTAATAAGCTACAATTCGGAGTCGTCAAAGTCCTACTGTTCTACTTCTTGGTCAATCAAGATATTAATCTATTCTTCTCTGCTTAGAGAGTCCCAAGCTCTTTCTACAATAGCACCAGTTTCGTCTTCGAATTTAATTTTTCCTGGGTCAGTAATACCTTTAAGACGTAGTACTTCAGTTGTTAAATCTTCATCTGGCTATGCAGAAGGCTTTTGCTAGCCTGCAGGCTAATCACCTTCATTACCTTCTGGTTTTTGCTGTCCAAGGTCAATGTCCCCAAACTCGTCGTCTTCAAAAATTACATCATCAAAATTTTCCATATTCATATTCATTTTTTAATTAATCATACAATATATAAGCATTGATTAATTATACAGCAATTAAAACCTAACTAATTGTTAAATTTTAATAATAAAAAATTATAGTTTCATAATAAATACCAAAGAATAAGAACGTGGTTCTATTTTCAAGGGTTTATTAGGCCATTCAGAATCTGACAAGGTCTACTCTTCGCTAGTAGCAGAAGATAATGAAGTCCCTTCATCTGTCCCCAAAGATATAGAATGGGTATGGCTTCCACCCGTAGCAGTACCTCCCTACGTCTTTATATTAGATACTCCATCTACTGTCCCAGTTTCAGTAGTGATACCTTCTCCGGTTACGGAAGTAACAAAAGTCTTAGAAACTGATTCTATACCCCAGTTATAATCAGAATATTCCAAAGATACAGATAGATCTCCAGAACTTCCCGTAGTTCCAGATAAATCCCCACTTAAGCTGTGAGTATGGGCTTTATGAGGATGACTATGTTTTGGTAAGTAATCCTATGAAAGAATTAATTCATTATTTTCGTCAAGTATGGAGTCATTGTCTCCGACTTCATCTGCTGAGGCAACTGCTTTAATAAATTTTCCCACTAAATTGGGAGTTCCGTTAGTTCCGTCACATATTGCCCATCCGTAAGGAATTTCTGTCCCACTCCACATTAAAATAACTCCAGAAGGAATGAGAAGAGAAGAGTTAGACATTACCCTTAATTTTCTCACTCCTGCTTCACTATATACGTTAACCTATGTAGTCTCATCTGAAGCTAACAAACTTCTAATAATTTCGTCAGGAGTCTGAATCTCTCCAGTCATTGTAGACTAAAATTGGCAATTTTTAAATGTTAAAGAGGAATCCTAGAATAGAGAGGCATTATTTACTACATAATTGAATGTGCAGTTATCCAACATAGAATTAAAAGTAGTATTTGATACATCTTCTTTAAATGTGCATTCCTATATAACCCCACTACAGACAACCTAATCAAAACTTCCAAACATAGTATTATTATTGAAAGTACTATTAATAAATAGAGGATGCCTCTAATCGTAGAAACTATTACCATAACAAGGTGTTTCTAGTATAGCATAGTTAGGTAAATCCTCTAAGGTCAATACTGTTCCATTATGATTAATTTCTACTCTTATATTAGACAAGTTAATAGTATTATTATAGAAAACATTAGAATTAGTATTGTCAGACCCTCCGAAAGTATAATTCCAAATCCCATCACGTAGGAACTTTAGGTGTTTAAAGTTATAATTACAAGAATTACCATACTTATCTGTCATTTTTGTTATTAACCCCAGCGCCTGTACGTTGGTTCCATCAATAGTGTAAGTTTTATCATAAGAAATGTCGTAACTAATAATATAATCTGTGTCTTCCTCCAAAATGCATTTATCCTAATAGTATTCATAATTGTTCTTTGCAGTTACTATGAGCGGATGGACATTAGAGGGATTTGATTCTGTTGCATCTTCTGGAAGAATTTCAGGCTCTGCTAACTCCCAGAAATTTCTGAAATTATAAAGTCTATACTATACGTTAGCATCCATCTTAGCGCTTTGTACTAGACTCCTAAAATCCTCAACGGATATATTGATATAGTTTGATGGTAAAGAAGCATCTTCTCTTACTATAATCTTATCTACTTCTAAGACAGACTTATTATCCTAGTTATATAATCTATATCCAGTATTAGATGTGGCTCCGTAGGAATATAAAGATGTAGAATTCATAACTAAATCACCGTTTACCTATATCTTACCATCCTATAAAGCCAAATAAGACGTATTGCCAACCTATAAATCTAAAGAATTAACAGCACGAATAATACTCTCAAACAATTCTATCTCTCCTACAGTGAGTTTCGTAAATTTATCTGTAGAGTCATTATTTGACTATATCTTAAATTCGGAAATAGTTCCGTCTTTTATTAAAAATAACTGTCCTAAATCCTTAATAAATACTAGACCAGTTGTAATGTTAGCATTTTTTGCGTCCTCTAAAGTGTTATAATTAAAGCCTATGTTTATTAGAGCCTGATCCTTCTATTCAGAAGTTAACATCTGTTTTTCTAGAAAAGAAATATATTGTTCTCCAGAGCTATTTAATGGTATTTTAGTTCCATCTATAGAAATCCATACTTCGTTGCCTTCTTCAGTAGGTATTAAGTATATTCCATTATCTGAAATATCATCGGAACTAGATGCAGTTTTTAATATATTAGTGCTAGAAGAGGCAATTTTACCATTCTTTATAATATCAATAAACTTGCCACCCCACTAAACTTTTAAATCTCCTTTTGTTTTTATAATAAAATTAGAATCGGTAGAACCAATAGTATTATAGGTTTTACCGAACATATTGGTTTTACCTTCTCCCATATTATTTTATAGTCAGTACTTGTCTTCTGTTTCTATTAGAATAACTTATGTGAATCCAATCTAAGTTATGTTCATCTATTAACTAATCGAATGGTAATTTCAATTTTTGAGCTAAATCAAATAACTTTTTATTTTCCGATTTAGTATCTAAAACTGTACGTATATCGGCAGCCTATCCAGTCATGTGCTGACTATTACTAGCTCCTCCTACAGCCTTGTTTAGGGCTGGACATCTATATCCACTAGTAACAACGATTGGCTTCCCATATGCCTCTCTAAGAGGGTCTAGAACATTTTCTATAAGAGCTATCAAATTTTGTTCCTATTCTTTAGACGGAACATTTTTAATTCCCTTCTACTAAGCAGTAGTGCTCTTTGTTAGTTCTTTGATAGTAAAAAATTTCATAAGATTATATGTTTATATGTTTACAGTAATATATAGTCATAACTAGTGATTTATCAAAACAAAAATAGGAGAACTTCCCAACTTAGGGAAATCCTCCTACTAATTATATATAGTTATCTAATCCAGTTTCTCAACTATGCTTTAAATAACTTTTTTGCTAATTGACCACTTAGATAAGCAGCTTTCTCGGAATATGGGTCAATACCAAACTCTTTACATATATGCATTTCAACATGATTCTTTTCATGGTTATAAGTATCTATAAATTCCTCAGCGGAATCAGGTCTATTTATAACTATGATGCTTTTGTGTTCTTCTTGGTTAGTAAACGTAAAACCTGAATTTTCGTAATCCTCTATCCTAGAAGCTGCCCTATGTAAAACATCGTCTGGACATCCCAAATCCTCTAATCTACTCAAAATGTATTGAACATTGGGATTTTCTACAATTATGCAAACTTCTATATCCCAATCGTATTTCTCAAACAATACTCTGAAATGTGTCATATCACATCCTCCCAGTCTACCATAGTTCCGTTAGCTACCATAGTAGCATACCATCTTCTCATAGTAGTACCATCTCCAGCGTCTTCATCGTCTATGGTATCTTTAATGTAAAGAGCAAAATGCCTTTCATCTGTTATACTACTTCCGTAATAATCAGCCTTACACATATTGCCAACAAATACATAATCATAGCCAACATTATTTTCTAGTTTAATGTTATTCTACGTTAATACCTTATCAATGTATTCTTTGGATACTGGCTCTAGGGATTTTCCTCCCTTCTTCATAAAAGAAATAGCGTATGAACACAAAGCCTTATTGAAATGCCAACCGTAGTTTTGTAAGTACTTACGCATATACTTTGGCATATCGTCATACATATCCAAAGCTGCTCTCATATCAATAGTATCTTGGGTAGTCCTCGTCGTCGTAGTCAGAATCTCTCATTCCTCCACGTCTACGTTTTCCGTATCTTTCCATGTAGTGTTCACCAGATTTACTTTCTAGTTCTGATAAACAATGCATCAATTTCTTTCCATGCTTAACGATTTGTTCAGCACAATCTGAAAGATGCTCAAATTTTGACTCCTGAATTTCAATTATTGTTGCCATGTTGTTCCTATTTTAAAGATGTTTTAATAAATTCTCTGAACATTTCTTTAAGGGAGTTTATTTCTTCCCTTAAAGCCTTATTCTCCTGTTCTTGTCTTTGTTTCTCAACTATTTCTGGATTTAATTGCGATAGAATTTCGTCACATCCTTTAATAATACTCTAATGTGTTTCGATACTATTAATTATATCCAGGCTTCTTTGCTTCATCGAAGAAACTTCACTATTCATTGCTTCTTTGTTGCAGGAAACCACAATATTGTTTCCGAAATCCGCAATGTCTCCCATTGCAGGTAATTTCTAGAAACTAGCAGATGTGCCGTTTATTTCGGCCGTAATATCCACTATCATTTCCTGATTATACATTCCTGGGTTTCCATACTTTGGAACTGGTATGGATACGTTAGTAACCTTACCAATTTCCAGAGTAGGGACAGAATCTTTATGCAAGATAAATAGCTAATTACTATTCCTTAAATTCTAAAATGCCATTATACAACCCCTGTTAATAATTGTAATGTATTAGTAGTATGCTCAAACCAGCATAGGTAAATTCCTGTTCCAGATATTTGAGCAACTGTTATATCTGCTCCGTTAAATCCAGTTAATCTCTAAGGATTGCCTCCACTAGAGGTGAAGACAACTGGTAGAGTAGTTGTAGTACCTGTAGGTATAGCCTAGTTAAGTCTTACGATTAGTAATCCTCTAAATGGTGTACCAATATTACGATGATTGTTAAAATCAAACTACACTTCTGTAGTTGTAACATTTACAGATAAACTACTAATAGCTGGTATTCCTCCTCTATTGACATTAATATAAGTAGGTAATAACATAGTTACCTCCTTTCTTAACCCCAAAGAGAGTTATTACATCCACAGCCATTCCATCCTGCGTAAGTTCCTAAAGCGTATCCATTGAATACAGCCTAAGTAGGTACAGCAGTAGCACAGCTATATGGTAATGTTACAGTTTCAGGAAGTTTACACTTAATTCCGTTAACATCACTTTGTAGAGCATTAACAGCAGCAACAATAGGAGAAGTAGCTTGACCTATCATTTGTCCAAATGCGGCAGTCTACTGGGCATTATTAATAACAACAGCCTATTGACTATTCTTTTCACGTAAAGCATCAATCTTATCTAATAGAGCCTGATTCTACATAGCATCAAGCTTAGCTATAATTTGATTAGTATTTGCAGTACCTGTGTCTCTAATAGTATTTTGAAGAGCGCAAGTCTGAGTTTGAGTTGCATAAGCAGAATCGCAGAATCCTCTTTCTACTGCACGTCCTACTGAATCTACACTATTAGTAATCTGATAAGTCTGTCTTTCATTTGCTAGTTGATTTTGGTAGCCCTGTTCGATAATAGCTTTTTGTGTGTTGCAGCAGCAGTTGTTGATTGCTTGGATAACATCGCAATTACCTCTTTCTACGGCATTGATAACTCTTTCAGAAGTGTATCCTACTTGTCCACCTACAGTAGTAATTGCATTTTGGATATTGCAGCAGCAGTCTTTCAATACTCCAAAGTCGCAATTTAAGTTAGTAGCAAGTTGACCAAGAGCAGCGGAATTACCTTTGATTGCATCCATTAACAACTGAGTATTCTAGTTAGTGTTCATCTACTCACGTAGACCAGCTAACTATCCTTGAATTTCAGCAGACTGTAATTTTTGACAGTTGTCTCCGTCTCCCCATTCACCTCTGTTCATCCAACGCATCATCCACATCCAAACTAAGTACATAAACGGGTTGTTCCACATTCCGTTTCCGAATCCTCCCATACCACCGTTCATCATAGCCATCCAAGGCAGCATCTGGTTAGTACTGTTTTCCTAACCATCAGGTACGATATAAGTTCTTGTATCACTCATAGTTTACAATTTAAATGTTAATAATTAATGTTTATCTGTTCTAGAACTACACTATAATATACATTTCTAAGAGTGATATTGGACGATGCTAAAAACAAAATCGGGAATCTTAAACAGTTACATTATGTTATCATAATATAAACTATTCAAGACTCCCGATTTCTAACTCGTTGCTGAGTTAATTCTTACTGGACAAAAATATATCTAAGTCCGCTTTATTCCAAGAAAATTTACTTTAATTTAGATTTTATAAACTAAATCAAATTATCTTCTCCATGAGTTTTAAGTCTATAGTTTAATGTTGTGTGAGACATTCCTATCTTAAGTGCCCAAAATCTAATACTTCCGATTTCTCCATCTATAGTAATTAATTTAGCTTTGGCACTATTTAGACTTTTCTTTCTCTTAGTTTCTTCTGAGTTTTTTCTACCAATAAGTTTTTCGCTTATTTTCTGTCTTCGCTCAGGATGATCTAAGTATCCCTATTTTAGAGATTTGCTCATTTTATCAAGACTATTCTGGGTTAATGAGGTATATCCTCCTTCCTAGATATTATAGCCATTGTTTATAGAATCATATTTTCTTATTAAATCTCGTTCTATTTTATTAGCAGCTTCCTTATTTAGATTCTCATAGAGAATTTCATGAGTAAAATTTTCCCAGCCATATTTCTAAATGGCTCTAAAGAACTTAATACTGCTAACATAATTGTCAAACGTAGCTCTACTAACACCAAGATAATCACAAGCCTAAATTTTACTCATTCTCTAATCTGGATTAGCGATATTTGACAATACAGAAATAATCTTACTCTGCTGTTCCATTGTAATATTACAATTATCAGCGTCGATATCATCTATGAATTTCTGTAGCAAAGTTCTTATTATAGATTTCAACATTTGCCTTTTATTTTTAAATAAACGAAGTATAACAGACTAACTCCGGCTATAATCAGATATACTCTTAACATCTGCAAGTCGGACAGCGGTATTCCAACAAATGTATCGTATAAAGCTAATATGTTTACTATAGTAACGTAATGTAAAGGAACTCTATGCCATTTACAATAGTTGAAAACATATGACATGATATACAACTGTAATAAGAATAATACAGAAAATCCTCCAAAGAAATTCAGAGAATAACATTCAATGTCGTAGTAATGCAGTATAGTAAAAACTGTTTCGTTTATCGACAACAAGAATGGAATAATCTTTAGAATCAATAAGAGAAGTTTATACAGTCTCTTATTTACACTTACCGCGTTTCTTAATCTTCCCTCCATTTTTTATTCCGCCTCTGGTACTAGATACTTTTCTTCTTCCCATATCTATTATTTTTTACATTTTCCACCTTTCTTTAGTCCAGCTTTTGGGACATTTGGTTTCTTTCTTCCCATATCAAGATGCTTGATTAAAGTGTTGTAGAACTGAATCAATAACTGAATCCATATAAGGAACAAATTCAGCTCTCTTAACTTCTGATACACTGTAGGAGACAGAAATCATCCCATTATTATCAAATGGTTTAGAATAGGTGCAATCTCCAATACTTTCTACTAGCTCTCCTGGTTTAGATACAGCAAAGCTGATAGTTAAAGAACCACTAACATCTTTGTTAGCAGTCCCAGTCATTTCCCATCCCTTTTCGTTGGTATCAGAAATTTGATAGGTTTCATTTTGTTTTACAATTTCCATAATTACTCTTTCACAAATAAGTCAAATACAATTTCCATTAAGTCAGCAGCTTTAATAGTATTACCATTAATTTCTACATCATTTCCGGAATTAATATCTAGAATGTCAGAATATTCATCCATAGTTATGGAGTCTTCTGGAGTATCTGAAACTTCTTCTAATCCTTTCTGAACAAGATATTCTTGATATTCAGCATTAGTTTTATCATTCATTTCATTGAATTTAGCATCTTCTTCTGGAGTTCTATCAGTCTTGTTTGCAAGATCTCTTAATTCATCAGAAATAATCTGATTTGCAAACTCTTGAGTATCTTCATCGAATTGTTTCTTAATCTTATTATATGCCATTCTAATGCGCATAATTTTTACTTTTAACTCTTTTGAGAGTTCTTTCTCACCATCTTTTAAAATAATTTTGGTGATTACATTTTGCTTAGTCAATACATCATTTAAAGTCATAAAACATTAATTTTTTTTGGTAATAAACTATATTATATAGTATTAGTCTATGTCTCTAGTTAAAAAGTGTTAATTAATATACCCAAATAAGGTAACTTGGATTCGAATTAAAAATGTAGTCCAAGACTCTCCATTACTTGTCCAGCTGTTGTTTTTATCATTTCTTTGACACCAAGTTCTCACATAAACATAATTAGCTGCATTAGAATAAACAGCAAATCCGTAAGCACCATTACCGTGTGCATTAACAGCTACAGTAGAACTAGCAGAAAAATCAGTTGTCTGTTCCTATGTTACAACACCTGACGAGATCGTAGTTCCTGGCAACGTAATCTACATTCTAGCTCCAGAAATAGTTATTGAAGGAGTTGCATCTACTACTTTATGAGTTTTGGCACTATCCATATACCATGTTGTACCACTTCTATAAAAAACTCCAGATAATAACACAATTGGCTAACGACTACTACCCTTGAAAGAATATCCGCAAATTGTAGGAACACCAGAACTCATATATACCGGCTAGTGAGTACTTCCTACTGTAGTAGTGTAGCTACTAAGTGCATTAGTACTACTATAATAAGCTAATTTACCAGAAGTTCCTGAGTTTACTGTAGCATTCAAGTAATATGTCATAACGGTAGGAACACCAGCATTCATATATATTCCTCTATTGGTAGCCCCTACACTCGAAGAATATGCTGCCACTGTTGTAGCTGAGCTATAATAAGCTAATTTACCAGAAGTTCCTGAGTTTAGATTAGAACTAAGAGAGTAAGTCATTGCAGTTACAGTACCTCCAGTTACGTACACACCTTTAGTTGCTGAACCTGCATTACCTTTAGCAAAGTCTCCCAGACCCTTATAAGAACCTCCAGCTAGTAACACATAACTGTTACTCCCTATTGCCGAGTGATAAAAACCGGGAGATGATATGTAAGAAGCTGTAAGAGTGTGATAGTAGGTTCCAGAACCATCATTGACATTTCCAGTTCTCCTTCCTATGTACATATTACCATTGCTGTTAGCATATATTCCCCATGTATAAGCACTAGTTGCAAAATTTATTCCTATGTGAGAACTGTGATACAGTTTCATAGCAATATTGTGTCCGCCTATACCCCAAGCATGAGCATCCGGAGCTATATACATCATAGTACCCCCATAAGTCTTAACCCAGTAATTTTCATTCATATATACACCACCACTGTAAGATTGGTTAAACCAGCCTGTAGCTCCTGAACTTCTAAACCAGTTGCTTGTGTAGCAAGTATTAAAAGTTGGAGTCGTTGCTGTACTAGAAGAAGCTGATACTTTAATATTAGCCCAATAATAATCCGCTGGATCTTTTATGTCATTAGAAAACGCTAGACTATAACTATAAAAGTTATAGTCAGTAGTTCCGAAACATATTGGTCTGCCACCTAGTGGATAATATATTGCTGATGAATATTTTGGATATCCAGTACTACTATTTACACCGCTGGTTCCATATAACTAAATCTAAAGATTTCCTATAGAATTCGGCCTACCAACTCCTATCAATAGAGTATCTCCACCATGATTCTGATTAGTCCATATCCACTTAAGTATATTTTTCTCATAATCAAGAGTAGACGTACTGCTACCAAAACTAGAATATGCTGGAAAACTAACTATATATGGTATTCTTCCAGTAGCATTGCCTAGATGCCTTCCATCTAGCAAATCAGAGTTTAAATTAGTTACAACAGTAGTTGATGTAACAGTAAATGGTGAAGTACCAGTTGCTACTGTAAATTTCTACTATGTACTAAAAGTCTTAACCCCACTAACAGTTTGTGCAGTTGTAAGAGTAACATATCTTCCATCTAACAATCCTGGATAATTATTAGTATCTAAAAGAGTATACCAACTTCCCCAAGTAGCGTTGTTGTAATCCTTGTTTCTATGTCTAATACTTCCGGTTTTTCCGGAATCGAACCACAACTAAGGTTGCCAGTGATTGCTGTGCATAGATACTATATCTAAGACTTCTCCATAAGTTGTAGGACCGCCGTCATTATACACCTCATATATCGTAGCAGTACCGATGTAAGTACTATTTGCAGTCTTAATAGTGCTCCATAAATCATTATTCGTAGTACCATTATAACAACTTACTAAGGTAAGCCTGTTGGCTTTAGTAGCGTATGGAACTGTTAAGTTGTTAGTAGCTCCGTTCTTTGTCCACGTAACGTAGTTACCGCTTGTACCTAAAGCTGTAACATAATTAGCAGGATTAAAATAAGCTGTGTAATTGGTAGAATCTAGAACGGTCTTCCAAGGTTTCCATGTATCAACAGTATTGCTATTTCCAGCATTTCTAGTTCTGAAATATAATGTTCCTGTAGTTCCTGGGACAGTATTAAAGAATATCTACCCTCCCTAATTTATGTTGCTTGCGGCAATTGATAAATACATTCCATAATTAGCTGGAACATTTAATTGAGCTGGGTCATCTCCCTTGTTAGTACCTCCGAAATTATATGTAGCATAGTTTAAGTTTTTGTTAGTTAAGCTTGTAATTCCCGCTAATGTCAAAAGAGTTGGTTTACCTGTAATATTAGCCCAAGGGGCACTACCGGTAATTGAGATTCCCCAAGTACCACTGGCTCCCCCACCAGTCTTAGTTACAGTGTAAGCTGTATAATTTCTATGAGTTAGTACTCTAGTCCATGCAGAAGTATAACCACTGCCATTACTAGTATAGAATAACATTTCATTAGCAGCAGGATTACTTACTCCTGAATTGTTGAAAGGAGTTATATACAACTATGTTTTGTTGGTGTGACTTGCTCCCCACTGGAATATTGCAGTCCCAGCAAGGGGAATATTAACTCCTACGTCAGTTGATACGTATCCATTATTTGCATAAGCCCAAGAACCTCTTTCAGCGTATGCTACAAATGCGTTATTAACGAAATTTGAAGAGTATGTATCAGCCGTATATGCAGTTCCTGACGAACCATGTCCTGCAGTTTTTTTACCTCCTACATAACGCCCATCTATAGAACCAGTTTGGTATGTAGTAGCAATTGTAACATTCTAACTTCCATCTACAGAAGCACTACCAGTTACAGCTCCAGACAGTGTAATCGTTCTAGCTACTCCCCATTTTATAGTAGTTATATTGGCAGTACCATCGAATAATGTCCCGTTAATAGTTCTTGCTGTTTGCAGTTTTGTAGCAGATGCTACATTATCTGTAATTCTTGCTAACTGCTACCATGTACCCATGCCTCCGTCTATACTAATTCCATGCCTTCTATAATATAATGGAGCATTCGAGCTGTATGCTGTTCCTAAGTAAAAGCCGTACCCTCTAGTATTAACGTCAATAAATCCTCCAGTAAATGGAGCATTGTTACTATAAGTAAAACTTATAATAGGTCTGGAATTATATTTGGAACAATCATATCCAGGACTACTAGTCCAGAAACTTCTAACAAAATCAGTTTCATGAAATCCGTCTAATAAATCAGAATTAAGATTGGTAACTACGGTTGTACTAGTTACCTTTAGTGGTGATGTCCCAGTAGCTATAGTCGATATTAGCTAAGTTCCTGTAACGGTAGCTTTAACAATTAGAGGGCCAGTCATAGTATCACCAGTAACATTTACATAGAGCTCATCAGATTCTGTTTTTGTATAATAATTTTCTGCAAGAGCAACAGACTTTCCGTCTAGTCTAAGAACCCCCTTACTTATAAATAGGCCCACAGTGCCTCCCCAAGGAGACGTTTCAGTTGGATAAGGAAGAATACAGATAGAGCCTTTTCCATCTCCGCCAGTATTATGCTAACCAATCTAAGGATCATAAGTTCCTTGGGAAGCTCCTCCCTTGTACCACTTAATAGCAGTGGTGTAATTACTAGAATCTCCCTATTTCTGAATAATAGGAATACTAGCATTTAATATAGGGCTAGCAGCAAATGTCTTAACTCCAGTTATAGTTTGAGCTGTATCTAGAGTTACAAATTTATCATCTATAATTGAATAAAATTGTGTCTTACTTATTCTTCTAATAAATGTATCAGAAGTATTTCTTACATATACGGAACCAATATCTGTTAGTGCTTCGTCCGAAATCGCAGAGTTAAAGTAGGTAGCGTATATATGCTAACTAGCATTTCTCTAAACAAGAGTATTGGCTTTAGTTGCAGAAGAGAACTCTAGATTTCCTCCATTACTCAGAAGTACCTATGTAGCGCTTCCCTGATATGTAGTTCCTATAAGTTTTGCATATCCATCTTTAACTTTTATCATATTATTCTCTTAAATTTAAATGTATAAGTGTAAGCTGCACCAACACCAGAACTTGCACTTATCTATAATTTTAGAACTCCAGAACTTTGCATTAGAGTTCTTAAGTATATTGTTTTCCAATATGCATGACCAGAGCGGTGTAGTATAATTTCATCAGCCTTTGTATCATTAGTATTATCTTTATACCAACTCATAACACCAGAATTATAACAGTAATACATAGCTCCAGTACTATCGTTAGCAGCAACATATACCTAAACTATATAAGTTCCATTAGCAGGAATATTATTGGAAGTAATCCCAGTATCCATCCATGCTTGTGTCACATTTAGTGACTTAGTAATAGTAGTAAGGTTGTTGGATAGTTCATCTGTTTTTAACATAAAATCAGACACAGCCTTATGTCCACCTCCGCCCAGTAAAACATAGGAATCTGAGGAGTTATTTCTAATAAATCCAGAGCCAGTAATTGTAGACGTTGCTCTAATAATACCGCGCATGTATAGGCTGTTAACAGCACTACCTGGACTAGCTAATGTTGAACCAATATTATAAGCTGATATACTTAATACCTAATTAGTAATACCAGTTCCATAAGACCATATGCTTATACCTCTATCTGTACCATTTCCATTACTATGATATATTCTCCATATATTATCTCTAAGAGAAGCATCTATTGACGTATTCTTAGATAATAACATATTAGTATAGTTGTTGCTTCCACTAACTTGTAAGCATCCTGTATTAAACGTTTTAACGCCTGTAATCGTCTGGGCAGTATTTAATGTAACGTAGTTAGCTAATGATTGATGTTCTGTAAGAACAGGTTTTCCACCAGAGTATAATTTATTAGCCCATAGACTACCAGTGCTAGGCTAGGCATATATGGTAGTAGTTGTATAAACCTACTAAGTAGTGCTAGCACTTAGGTCAGCAGGAGTATTTGTATTTGTATATCCTAATACTAAAGGTCTAAAATTTGAGGTAGTGGTAGCAGACTATAATACTTTTTGGTCAGTATTCATATCTGTATACCACCTAACCCAAGTTTTCCAAGCTGAGGAATCGTAGAATCTAAACCATATTTTTCCATCTGAGGTAATTAATTTCTAGTAGCGATAACCACTAGCATTTCTACCAACATATAGTTCATATGCATCTACACCACTAGGTTTGTTGGTTGTGGTGTTACCACCTCCAGCATAGTACCACTTTCCTTCGTCTAAGTAATCATCTAGATCTTGATTAGTCAACTGGGTATAAATGAATGCCGCAGCCGCAGGTACGGACCAGGCGCCGTCTTCCCTTAAAAATCTAATATTAGTTGCAGTATATGAGGGAACAGGCACCAATCCGTTATAACCTCCACTCCCACTAGAAGTGTGTTTCTTAAATACTGAGTAGGTAGTATCTGTTCCCTTGAATCTCTCCCCTCTAACGAATATATTTAAGCCTCTAAGGTCGAAGGTTATATCATTATTAGCAGGAGCAGTCGTAAGAGCTGCAGCCGTTTTAGGATTGTATGCTATCTTCATAGGTTATGCTGTTTCGTATTTTTTAGTGCTGATATTATACCAGCTTATTCCAAAACTAATATCTTGTATGTCGTCGCCATTAGAGTCCGTCTTTAAATAAACGTCTCCAGACGGTACAAAGTTTAATGTCTTATCTCCAATTGATACTCCGCCTATAGTAATAGGTCTCCAAGTGTCTAGAGCAGATGGGTCAAATCCAAGAGCATTAACAACATTCTGTTTAGTTAAATAAATGCTTCCTGCACTAGTAACTGAGATAGTTTTATTGGTAGAATCTTTATCTACGATAACTCCTCCTATAGTAGTAGCAGTAGCTGCAACTAAGGAAACTGTTCTAGCTGTACTACCATTAAACGTAGCGTTTGCCGCACCTAATGTAAGTCCTGCACCAGCAGATAACGCATTAGCTACTTTAGTAGCTTGCCCTACCTTAAGGTTACTTTGATTTGTCCATACAGGAGCAGCATTACCGTTACTTATCAATACTTGATTCTATGTTCCCCCTGAGGTAGGAGCAAAAATAGTGAATGTAGTAGTACTATTACTATAGACGAATATAGAAGTACCGTTAACAGTATGTTTTACCTAACCGTTAATATTAGCTTCTACTGCAGTCCAATAGGCAGCAGTGTTTAGTCCGCTTCCAGTTCCATCTTTAATACATATAAGTAAATCTCCAGCAGAACAAGTCTATCCAGCATAAGTTCCCTAAGAGGTTACTCTATAAGTGTCTCCCACTTCGCATTTTGTCGGAAATCCTGCGACTTCGACTCCAGCAACTGTATGAGTAGTATAATTACCATTTGAATAAGTAATAGTTCCCTTATAGCGCATTGCGTCATTAGCAGCGAAAGCCTCTCCTACATAGTTAATTATCTACTATGTATTTAATATTGTAGTATTGGTAGTTCCATTAGCAATAGCGTCAGCAATACTAGTAGCAATAGGTAAATCCGTAGTAGCTATCTCTGCCCATGTTCCGTTACCTCTTAATACTTCCGTTACCTTACCACTAGAAATAGGAACTAAACCTCTAACTCCAGGAGTAAATGTTGGAGTAAAATCTTTTCCATGGGAAATTATGTGTCCATCTTTAGAAAAGAATAGTTTTACAAAATCCCCAGAAGCAGATTCCGGTAAAGCTAAATTACCTGATATTTCAGCATAGGTATTGGCGAAATTTAATAGTGCCATATTATAAATGATTCCATTTTAATATAATTTTATTATCTTCATCTATTTCAAAATCATTCCCCAGAAGCAGATTCCGGTCTTCTGAACCATTATACTAAAGATAGCCTTCTTGATCTACTATTACTGTAATAGCGCTAGTAGGGATAGCTTCTACTATATGCCCTCTACCATCATATTTTACCTTTACTGAAGAAGGAGATTCATTTGCAGTTATGGAATTGGAGTGGATGAGAATTATATTTTTACCCTATTTATATGCCGATAATCCAGACCCAGCAGGTGTAATAACCTGCTCAATCTTTCTCTCTAACATATTATCTAGAGTAATAACTTCTTCACCATCTTTAACTAAAACAGCTTCAGCAGTAGTCTAAGGAACAAATATCTAACCATGTTGCTTAAGTTGTTTAATAGTTAATTCCATGATTATCCTCCTATTACTTGGTCTGTATTATCAGTATTTACCATACTGTCATATAAATCTGCAGGAATAGTATAATTAACTACTACCTTTGCACTTCCATCGGAAGTTGTTACATCTTGAGCAGTAATAGTATTAGCTAACTGCCCGTTGATAGTATTAATAGTAGCATTAAAGACTTCATTAGTTACATACCCAGATAAGTCTACATCGGTTTGTACTTCTCCTATCTTTTCCCAGATATATTTAGCCTAAGTAGTTTCATAGACGCAAATATATTCTACAAAAATGTTTCCAGCTGTACCAGAAGGTGATGGGACCAGATATATAGAATTAAGGCAATCTTTTGATGCCGTAGGAAGGGATGTAACTATCTTATATAATTCTATGCTGTTAGTTACACTAATAACTCCAGTTGGAGAAATAGTAATACCAACACCAGCAGTAAGTTTATCCTATTTTCCTTCTAAAGCAGTATTAATATTCTATACAGTAGTCTTTAAGGTATTAATATCTGCAGCATTAGTACCTACTACCCCCATAGTAGTCCTTAAGACTTTGTCGAGAGTTGTTATTCCTAGTGATGATAGTCCTGGAAGGTTTGAAGTATTTACAACTACTGCTTCTGCTAAGGTAATAGGAACGAATTCAGTTTTTGATTGAAATAATCTTTTTATTTGTGTTGTACTCATAATTTAAATAAATTATTAGGTATTTGGTAGTCTACATAAGATTTAAGTGTAGAATCTACAAAATCTAAGTCGGCTATCATATTCTAAACTTCCTTTTTTGTAATAAAATTGTTGTTATTATTTTCTACTATTTTACCAACAATCTTATCTATTTCTTCTTTACTATAAACTCCTAGATTAGTTCTGGCTAGCGTTTTCTCAGATTCTGTCTTAAACTCTCCTAGATAATTTTCTTTACATAAATGAGTCTTATATTGTGGTTTTGGGCAATCTATAACAAGTTGATTATCACATCCAAATCCTGTATCTATAGTCCCTATAACTGAATCCGGATTTTTCCGTTTCGGTAATTTACAGTTAAGATTAATATCAGGAGGTGGAGGAACTGGCTTGTCGTTATGCTCAAACCCTGTACTTATGGTAGTAATAACAGAATCCCCCTCTATAAAATCAATGTGATTTTCAGGAGGTGGAGGAACTGGCTTAATATCATATCCAAGTTTTATAGTATTAAGCAATGATTTAGAAGGAAGTAGCTAGGGTTTTCCCTGCCCTAGCTATATTTTATCCTTTTCTAAATTCTCATTCATTTAACGTAATCTTATTTGGATACCCAGAAGTATAATCATAATTTACAACATCTTCAACTGTTCTAAGCTCTTTTATAGCTAATAAATGTTGAGTCGTATTTACAAAGCACTTTCCTGCATATACCTCCAACTAAGATAGAAATTCCTTAGCTTTATCTACAGTTAGTTCTACGATCTTACTTCCGAGAACTATGGACATATTATCAGAACTACAATTAGCTAAGTTCTATAGCCCAACTCTAGTAGCTTTATCTAACCAATACTCTTTTCCTTTATAATAAAATGAATTAACTTCTGGAGATTTATCATAAGCTTCTATTATAGCCTCAAGCGTTTGTAACATAAGCTTAAAGTAACATACTCCATCTTTTAATTCGAATATTTTCTTCCAAACACCCAGAGGGAGCTTTAAAAGCTCCTCTTGAGTGAGTAAAGTTTTCAAAGAGTCATCCTTATTAATTACATAATAACGATCTTCGTGACTTATTTGCATGAAATTACTAGCCATTCTTAGAATAATTAAATTTAGTAAATGGTACTCCTTGGTGTTTAGTTAATCTCCAAGCGTTATTATATTGTACTGTATTCCAATATGAAGGGTCATTATAACTGCCTGTAATCCATTCATTAGAGTATGTATATCCTCCGGAACCTCCATCGTACTGCTATGTTCTTTGATAAGAATAGTTGTTAGCAGCAGACTAGTTAATTGATGTAGTTATATTGTTTACTCCAGCATTATCTCCGGAACCAACTATATTAGACCATACTGATGGGAACTAGTTAGTAGCTCTAGAATATGCTATAGAGAATATTGGAGTTGTTAATACTCCACCACCGTTAGCAACAGAAGTACTAATTGGCTATCTTACGGTGTCTCCAGTATTAAAGTTACTTCCAGATACACTATAACCTCTATAATAGATAATTCTAGAAAACTCTGCTACAGATGGAGCATACCAGTTTCCTTTCTAATATGCAGAATTAAGCGTTTCTCCATCACCAACCTACGGCTCATACACTTTCATACTGTAGAAGTATGGATATAATAAGCAACTCATAATGTCAGTTCCGGAAGCATTTGTCCACACAGTCTAAATAGCCTCGCATAGATTATTAAGATTAGCTAAAGACTCAATGTAATATTCCCAAGTAGTAGAACCTCCTGAAGATACCTGTTTTCTACTTATGTATGGTTTACAAGCAGAATTATTGTATAATGTAGGGAGTAGCTTACTATTAACATGATTAATGTATAACTCGGTATCTGTATTTCCAGCGAATGCTGTATTTACCTATGTTGTGTAAGTAGATACATTAATATTATTAACTAAACTTGGAGTTGCGGTTCCAGAAACTGTTTCGTAATTAGACACAGAAATATTTGCTAGATAAGCAGAAACCTAATATAGCTATTGTAGTATCTAATCTTGAGATCCCTAATTTCCATCAGCACTATATCCTAAATAATAAGATTTCTCTGGATCAGAGTATTCTTTTCCTATTATATAGACTGTTCCAGAAGTACTACTAGTCTCATCTTTAGCATATACTAGACCCACTAAGGTTTTAGTAGAGTCATAAGAACTAGTGAATGTTCCATCAGCATAAGCAAAGTCGCCAAGCTGAGGAGCCTTCCAGGTGAAGCTTACTCTAACAGTTTTTCTAATAGGAGTCACACTATTAGCTACTTTCATACTAATAGTAACTGTAGCTGTGCTACTAGATTCCTTCTTTAGGGTAATTGCACCAGTCTAATCAATTGTAGCAACATCTGTTGAAACTCCGGACATAGAATAAATAATATCTAAATATCCATTTACAGAAGGATTATATGGGTTTGCTCCAGATTTTATTTCTACATCATTACCAGACGATACCGTAATATCGAATAAATTCTGGCGGACAATGGTTCCAGATTCTCCAGCTTGGTAATATACTGATACTTCTCCAGCACAACTAAAATCAACTATCTCAGCACTCTAGAAATGTATTCTAATCTTAGATTCAGAATTAGAAATGTCTCCAAATGTATTTACTAATAATTGTTTAGTAGCAAAGCTGATAGCTTTGAGAGTAGTGCTTCCTGCAGTATTTACAATATAAATATCCCCAGTCAAGTTACAAGTATGAGTAAGAATCATCTTTCTCAAAGCATCCTCTGTTATATACAGATTAGCATTACGTATAGTTACTGACTGTAAAGCATTACAGTTAATTAACTGCTCACAGAAATTAGCTACATCGAAGCTTCCTACATTATCACAGTCTATATATACTGTTGCAAGATTATTTAATCCTTCAAATGTAATATCTGTTAATCCTGGATTATCATAGATTCTAAATGTTTCTATTGTATCAGGAAGAATTACATTCTTCAACCTACCAGTCTGTGGGAAAACTACGCTCTTAGTAGTAGTTTTAGAGAAATCAATAGTTTCCAATTTTAAGAAATTAGATAGATCCATTTCCACTGGAAGAGTCATATTTCTAAGAGTTAAACTCTCCAACACTGGGAACGAAGGAGTAAACAAGCTGATTGCTAAATCTGGGTAATCACTTGGGAATAAACTAGTATAGCTGTCTAATTGAGCGTTATCAATCTAGAACTCTGTCGCCCTAGCAAAGTCTGCATCAATGGTAGACATCTTTAATCCCAAAATATTTAATTTCTTATAAAGAGTTGTTAAATATATACCCTAGTTAATTGCTGGGTCTCCTTGATTAATTTCAGCAACGTAATTATTACCAGTCTGTGCCAGATTCTTTATTGCATCGAAATTGGATGCCTAGAAGTTAGACAAATATAGATTTTTACCATTATAATGATACACTGGATAGCAATCTTGATATGGTTCAAATTCCATTCTTAGTCTTAATGTATCTCCACTACCAGCAGAACTAGCAGTTCTTAATGCAATAGCACCAAGAGAAGTTTGAGCATAAGTAGATAAGAATGCGAATCTCTTAGTCATAAACTATTTTTCACAAGCTAAACAAGAACCATGGCTCTATTCTATAGGCTCAATTTCATTGTTACTGTAATATGAAAGTACCTTGGAGTTTTTAATAGCTTGAGCATTTTCATAATATATCTTAGCAGTATGGTTATATGCTATTGCTGGGAATGTTTCTTGAACATCAAAGAATACTTTATAGAAGTGGTTAGACTTGTCTTCCACGCTATTACTATTCTTAAATGCAGTATTTATAACACTTGCTAAATATGTTTTAATCTCTGACTCAAAGCATTGGTCAAACATATAGAAGAATATGTTATTAGCATCTCCCCAATAAACAGAGTCAGATTCTCTATAAGAAGTTTCTAATAGATTATAAGGTTTAGACTGAAGACCGTTATTATCAGTTACCAAGATAGTATCTAAGTCGTCTCCTAGCAGTCTGACTAGATAGTCACCCTTACCATTCTCTACAAATACTCCCTCTCCATTATCTTCTCTAAGTTTTCCAATTATTTGGAAATATGTATTTTTTGCTCTATTATCTGTTCCGGATACAAACTTAATAAATGCTTGATGGAATGCAATATCATTTACATCAATGTAGTTTTTAATTCCAGTAATGAAATTAGCTTTCATTGCATCTATTGCTGCCGGAATACCTAAAGCACTACTTGTTCCAGCTAAATCGTATATATTAGCTCTTGCCCAGCCTGTAGCTGATTCGTAGCTTACTCCTGCACATACCCACTATCCGTTAATATCATCATAACGATAAATATCTCCAGACTTATGACTAGTTGGATTTAATGTACAAGTACTTGCTGTTACAATATACTTTTTAGTAACATCCCATCCAGAAGGGCTAGTTGCACTAGTCTAAACTACATTATAGTCGTGAGTATATACAAAGTCATAAAACTCTCTAAATTTCTTCAAAGATTCATGAACTGACTCTGCAAACTAGAAATAAGTTTTTCCGCTTTCGTTCTCTACTTCTTCACAGCCGTAGTCGATATCCCATGCTCCTCTCTAGTCGTACACCACAGATTCATCTTCAATTAGAAGATTATCCCAAGGACGAAGAAGAGAATTAGCATAAGTAATAGTAGGCTAATTAGTTAGTCCATAAGTATCTTCTCCTAGAACACCAGTCGCTCTTTGAAGAGATTGCCAAGGACGTCTAAAGTTAACTGATGGGTCGGTATTTTCACCACCTTCAAGCATTAAATACTCTGGAGTTTTATCCTCGTCATATCCGCTCGAAGCGTCGTCTCCTTTACCGGCTCCCCAAGTTTGGAATCCCATAAATTTAATAGACTCATTGTTGTCTAACAAGTCGGCAAGCTCTATATTAGAAACATCTTCTAAATCTGTCTCCCAATAGAAATATAAGAATGGTTCTTCATGTACAGCTTTCTATCCTCCTGATATTAGGTTTCCTCTAGATGCTTTGTAGGCATCATCAAATAGTTTACATGACCCAATCTTATGAGACTGCATAGAAGAAGCAAAGTTTACTTTTCCAACTAACTTAGTAATCTTATAAGCTGTAGTGTCTTGCTATCCATCGTAAGGAGGCATTACATAATAACCACTAGTAGAAGACGCATCTTCTCTAAATGTATTGGTCTCCGGGTCAAGTTGAGAATATGGAATAAACGGACTCTTTATTTTTTCTCCTCCTGAAGTTTTTAACTTATTAAGAGCATATGTTACATTCCAAATCAAGTATCTCATTGCAGAAGAACCTTGTCCTTTAACCTGTCCCTAAGTAAGTCTACCTCCGTATTGATTATTAATTGCCTGATTTACATAATTAACAAACAATGTTACTGGAAGTTTTTTCTGAGTTGTTTCCTATGGAGGAGTTTCATTATCTTCTCCACCCCAAGCTCTATGTGGGAACTTAGCTCCAGCAGGGAAGACATAAACTAGTGTATTATATTTTTGATTAGCTTTCTGGAAAGAAATCTCTCCATTAGTTCCAAGTATATCGTTCTTATCAAAGAACTCTTCTTTTGAAGTTTTTTCTTTCAAGAAAGAAAGATAGTTCTTCTGCACTTGGTTAAAGGTTAAAGCTATACTATTATATACTCTAAATAGATAGAAATCAATATCAGCTGTAGTAGGATTAACCTATAAAGCCGCCTATGCGAACGTATTAAGTTCGGAATCAGTAAGAGAAATTTCTCTATCTATTACTCCGTTTACATAAATTCTAACTAAGTTTATAGTTGTATTAGGAGCAGCCTAGTCGAAAGCGCTCTAGAAACTTGCTAAGAAATCAGGATAGTAAATATCGTTTTTAGATATTGTAAATCCTTTTTGTACTGTTATGAGTACATGGGTTTCTACCCCTTCTTGGAACTGTGCATTTCTAGCATTAAACAAGTCGTTATCTTCAGTATTCCAACAGAACTATGTAGGTCTTAGTTGAAAGTTTCCAATAGTAGCAATAGGCTTACTCTCGTCACTAATATTGTAGGTTTTGAATCCTAATTCTATTGTAAAGCTGTTTCCTAATCCCAAACTCATAGGAGATTTAAGAATGGCATTATCTTGAGCAGATACTTTGAATATAGTACGTCCATCCTCTTCATGCCATCCATCTGATGATTCTAATGTAGAAATCACAGTAGCTGGTCTAGATGAGGTAGCATACTCATCTGTAACAAAAATATCATTTAAATATCCTTCAATCTAGTCAAAGTTTTTGGAAGGAGCAACATCCTGAGAATATATAAATTCTGGATTAACTGCTTCTACTCTCATAGTCTTGAAGTTACTAGTATAAGCAGTAGTCTGTCCTAAACTATTAGTAAATACTGTATAGAACTTATAGTAGGCGTCGTCTACTTTAATAACCAGATATTTTTCCGAGTCACTACTATTTATTTCTATATATTTCTTATATGAAGTATCATATACCCCAGATTCGTCATATGAAGAAGCTCCTATAACCTCATACTTCATAATTTCAGTAGGATTCATACTACCTGAATCAGGCATTTCATTTTCCAGATATGTAGTAATAGCCATTGAACTATTATCTGGGCTGAAAACTGTTAGTTCATATAATGTAGCAACACCATTATTTGCAATACCATTACTTACTCCGTTTATGGCTACTATAGTATCCTAGCAATTATATGTATATATAATATCAACATAGATATAATCAGTATAAATAGAGCTTTCAGTATTATGTACTGCTCTAACAGCTAGTTGATTAAGTCCGGACTATAGGCCAGTGTAATTCAAGACTCCACCGCCAGTAGTAAGCTATACTCCGTTATTAAAACCTTCTAGGTGGTAATTACTAGTTGTACCTCCTGTAAGTGAGAAGTTAACTAAGTTATTAGCTAAAACTACTTCTCCGTTATAATCTAGAGTAATTACCTCAGTAGTAATAGGAAGTTCTAGAGTATCTTGTACTTCCGGATCATCTACTACTTGTGCTGTAATTTTCTTAGCTGACTAAGTTTTTGTAAATAAGTTAGTAATATCTATCCAAGCTAGAGTATTTATTAACTAGTCTGATGGTATGTTTACTCCAGTTATAGCTCCAGTAGAAGGATCTATAATACACTAATTATATTTGATATTATTAACTCTAAATGTCCCTGACTAAGTACCATAACTTATCTTAACATTAAAAGGTCCAATTCTGTCTGTTGTTACAGATGTAGTAGCAACAGCATACATAGCAATACCAACCTTAACATTTCTATCTGAGTTGTACTGCATTAACAATGAGCTATTTGCCTCGGTATATATCTTAGAAGAGTCATTATCTAACATAACTCCATACACCATAATTCCATAAGAATATGTTGGAGGTATAACAGATACTTCTGCTTCTACCTTCTCCCCATTCTCTTTAAGAAGAGTTAGGATACTAGTAGTTGAATCATAGGATGCGTCTACTATATCCTAACCTTCAGTCTTTTCTATTTTACGGCAAATAAAGTCTTCAACTTCCATACCAGAGTGACCATCCCACTCTGTTAGCAAATCTGTAATCTGATTAGGTAAATTTTCAAATTTTGCCATTTTTTACAATCAATTATTTTTCCATGAATCATCTTTTAACCAAGGTCTGTCTTGTAGCCAAGTTCCACTACCAAAACAGCTTCTAACAGCATCGTATACGGTAAGCCAGACTAACTACGACCCCTTATATATAGCTCCAATATTCTTTTGTACTCTCTACTAAACCTGTTCAACAAGTTCTAGAATATCTTTTTGGACCTGTAATATTAACTTACCATTTCTATATATCATAATTTAGCAAAATCTTCTTTGACTTTGGCTTTAATCTCTTTTAATTTACTGAGATATTCTTTGTATTCCAGTAAAGCTTCGGAATCCTCTGTAGGATTCTCTGTATAACTGTTGTATGAATTGATTAAGTCAAATTCTTCATCAACAGTAAGAAAACTTCTAACAATTGCCTTTACACAATCCTTATAATTAGGTTGTCCGCTAAGTAAAACCTAGATAAAGTTATACTAAAGCTCTAATTTAGTATCTCCTTCCTAGTCCGTTACTTCAGCTTCGACTTCTTTTATATCATAGTTATAGTAATAAGTACCGTTCCCAAGTTTTTGGATTGTCTAAGGATAAACGTTCATTTGTATTCTATTCGGTTCTAACATAAGGTGTTATTTTAAAATTTAGAGGAAATTTGTATCTAAGTAGAGAATGGTATAATTTCTTATTTCTACTTTTAAAATAATAGGATTTGTTGTTATAAACAAAGTGTATTCTAAAATGACTGTTATAATCAACAACCTCTATAATATGAATATATTTATTATAAAACCTAGATACATTAACTTCTTTTCCATTCCAGTTTGAGAATTTCAAGCCAGTTAATTTTTCTACCTTTTGTAGTAGATTCTTAGAGTTACAAAATTTCATCCATCCAAAGTATGACCTCATTCTTACATTCAGTTCTTCTCTATCAATTTTATTCTATTTATATAGATTTATTAACTTGAATAGTCTAGTTTTTATAGACTTTCGAAGGAGAACGTGAGTATGATAAAATTTATAACCTACAAAATCAATGCCCCTACTTTCTACGGGGAATATTTGATAATTAGGCTTTAGCTCTAAATTGAGAACCTGTCTAAGGTATAGTTTTATAGATACTAATACATTTCTCAGGTAATCCTTATTATCACTAAGAATTACAATATCGTCAGCATATCGAAAGTAGTACTTACATTTTAACTCTTCTTTTATCCAGTGGTCGAAATATGTCAAATATAAATTTGCAAAGAACTATGATAGATAGTTTCCGATAGGAACTCCCTTTGCTGAATAAATTATTTCTTTCAGCAGTTGTAACAATTTTTGATCTTTTATCTTCTTCTACAACATCTCATAAAGAATATCATGGGTTATAGAAGGATAGAATTTCTTTATATCCATTTTTAAGCAGTATTTGGTTCCATCTGGGTCTTTTTTTAAGACCTTAGATAAATCATATTCTACTTTATGAATACCTCTATTCTTTATAGAGGAGTATGTTTGGCCTATAAATATTTTAGTCCATATAGGCTCCATAATATTCATTATCGCATGATGAGTTATTCTATCAGGATAGTATGGAAGTCTAAAGATTAATCTTCCCTTAGGTTCATATATTATGAAAGTACTATATTCAGACGTCTGATAAATTAGGTCCCTTAGTTTGTGGGATAATTCCTTATTTTCTTTTAATCTATTTTTATCATGTTGCTTAATTCCACATCGAACAGATTTATTTTTTCTGGCTCTATCATCAGCCATTTCGATGTTCCATAAATCATACACCCTTTCGTGCAAATGTCCTACACGTTTCAATTTTTTATATATTTCATCGGAAGCGTTCGAGATAACCTACTAACACCCTTCATTCAACACTACGTTATTTTTTGCCTAGAGGCAAGGATATTACTTAGCAAACTAAATAAGGTAAAAATTAAAATTGTTTCTAAATATATAATAACTCGACATTGGAATTGGCATTGCTGACGTCATTGTTAGAATTGAAATAGCTGAGACCTGCATTGCTGCCATTATTCGCGTTGCTGCCTACTAGCAGTTCTTTTTTGCCAATCAACGGTTTTTAGAAGTAATATCCTACAGTTTATTATCTAAACTGATTTTTTATATTTTTATATCTTAAGATACTCTATTTAGAGTCCTGAACCCGACATAGGAAAAGGCACCGCCGACGCCATTGCTAGAATCGAAAGAGCCGAGACCCGCCCCGCCGCCATAATTCGCGCCGCCGCCCACCCGCAGCGTGCGAAGCGCTGTAGAGCTAGCGTTACAATAGTGGTAGTCACACATATAAGTAGTAATTGAAGCTCCAGTACAAGAAGATGGTATAATCTCCGCTGTCTCTCCTAAATCAAACTCTTTAATGTATCCATCTTGTGCTACCTCGTATCCGGCTATAGTCTTGTTGCCAATTACGTCAGTAAACTCCGCTTTATCTGTGGTAGTATATACACTACTTATTTCATTCGCTGCAGTTCTTTGAATAACTACTCCATCTAGGTTTGTCCAAATGTCTCCAAATGGATTATCAAAGCCTCTCCAACGAGGTACTTTAAAAGTATGAGTAGCCACTGTACTAGTTCCATCTGTTGCAGTGCATCCTGGGATAACTAAATCTTTAACTCCTGTGAAATTACCAATATCGTTACAGTGACCGCATGGAGTAAGAGGATAAGTTCCGTTATATCCAGACCAACTTGTGTCAGAATTACTCCAATCCGTAACTCCGGGCCCAAGACCTCCCTAATGATAGCCATCAGCAGTAAGCTCTGCCTCATATGTAGCCTAAGAGTTAAAGTTAGCATATTCTATTACATAATTCCAGTAGAATATCCACTTGTAATATTCGTAACATAGTAATTCAGAACCTGCGTTTGTAGCATAAGTTCTCATTGTGGCTCTGGAAATATTCGTTCTTGGTTTTCCTAAGTCGCTTCTGAAAATATCTTTAGTCTCCAGCTCAGTAGTCAAGTACTCGTCGAACTATGCTCTATTTCCACCTCCTCTAAATGCTGTAGTAGTATTAACTACTGATACAGCCTTTGGAGTTGCAGATACTGTAGTATCAACTGTGCTTCTATATGCATCAATTAACAATTCCGGTATTTCAACCCAAGAGTCGTCTATCTTAACAGTTGATTCTCTTACCCATCTTTTATTTCCATTGGAACCAGACTTACCATAGAACTTAGGAGTGTTAACCCTAACAGTTCCTTCACTACCATCAAGCACAGAGGGAGTAGTACCGTCTTCCTTATAAGCCCAATTATCTGGATGTAAGAAATAGTTTATATTAGCTCCATTGGCTACGCATCCCCTATAAGCAGACTGAATAGGAAGTGATTTATGCAGTAACGGGTTTCCAATTCTGGTGAGAACCGGAGAAGATACAGTTATATCCCATTCTACTCCATAGGAGTAAAGATCTGCGTTACTAGTCATAGCTGTTACCTAACTATCTAAATTTTGCTAAGCTTTCTGAAGTTCTTCCCAAGCCTCATTAAGTGCCTAGAATTGCTAATCTAACTTAGTGCTAGAATCTGCCCATTGAGCAGTACCATCATTAGAATAAGTTAAAATCTATCCTGCTGCTCCTCCAGAGGGAATATGTTTGTATCCGGCTGTAGTTGGGTGTTCATAATTATTTGCACCATCTTCTACACCCTAAAGCTTCTATTTTTCTAATTCAGTATAATTAGCTTCGGAAAGACCTTTTCCTAATTCCTTGTCTACTTTTTCGTCTATCTATTCTTTAGTTGCTAAACCACTAATGTCCTAATGTTCTGTTAGGTAGTTTTTATCATTACTTAACTATGATACTTTAGTCGGAATAGCACTAGATTTAGCATAGGTCTCGGCAATATTGTTGCCAGAACCATCATAAGTAGCCTTTAAGTCGTATGTAATTTCTCCTACCTTTATAGATTTGATAGCTGCCATATTACTATATTATTAAAGTTTCTTCAACTACATCATGATCTATTCCTTCTATGGAAGCAGTTAAGTCCTCAACAGCTTTCTGAAGTTCTGCTTTAGTAGCATAGTTCTTGAGAGTATCAGGATCTACTCCAGACCCTCCTACACTACCACTAACAACTTTTACAGGCTTAGCAGAGCTTTTAAACTGTCCGTCAATATAAATTGTTCCCATCTTGTTTAAAATATTAATTGTTCATTTGATTCATCTACTGATGCACTGCCCGAACCAGGCTATATTGCATCTATCTTTTTCTATAATTCGCTTACAGCTTCCTGTATCAAAGCTTCTACCTCTGCTTTAGTATAGTACTTTTCAGTAAGATATTCGCTTCTAACATATCCTGTATCCTATATATCTTTTTCTCCGTAAGTACAGTAATAAGTATCGTTCTCTGTCTTATTATTTTCAACTAGGTTATCATAATCAGTCTAGGGTAAACATACTAATTTTGGAACTTCTTCAATAAGAGCAACTTGTTTACCTGATGCTAATAACCTATTATCTTCAGTAGTAAGATTAATAGAGCTTTCAATAGTTTGCTCTATTACTATATCTCCTGGACTTTCTTCAGTTGTTCCCTATTGTACTTCTTTTTCTACAATTTTCTAAATAGTAATGTCAGAAGTTTCTATCTATTCTGATTTTAATAGCTTAGTATTAAATTCTTGGGAAGCAGCAGTCTAATCCTATTGATATTTATTCTAAGTAACAAATATAAAGTCATCATCACCAGTCTCGGGAGAATCTCCTCTCAAACTATCCTTTGTTACATACTCTTCTGCTATCTATCCAGACAGCTCCGTTAATGACTACTAGGTAGCGTATGTAGATTGAGCATTCTCTTTTGTAAGAAACTTTTCATCTACCTATTGACTAGTGTAATATGCTTTAATATCTTCTGTAGTAACGTAGCTCCCAAGTTTCTGTAAACCAGCAACTATCTCATCAATCTGAGATTTTGAGTAGTAGTTGGTAGCTACCCATGACTAATACTAATGAGTAGTATGGTAATTCTAATCTAGATACTCTTTAGTAATATAGACTTTAGCGTCATTTGTCACGTCATACACATAATAGTATGTGTCAGGTTCTAGAGTACCATCTTCTACCAGTTTTAAATATTCCTCTTCAGTTAATGTAACTAAATTTGGGACATCAGACATCATAGCAAATTGATCTTCTCCAACAAACAATCCGTCTGATTTAACATCTACTACTAGCTAATCCTCTCCTTCAATCACTGGAGATTTTATCTGTCCCACAGTAATACTTTCCAGAGAACCATCTCCATCTACTTTTAAAGTCTTATCTAATTCGCTCTAGATAGCCTACTAATCTTCGTCATATTGCTTTTTAGTAACAAAGACGAAATCATCTCCTTCTATTCCTTCCCCTCTAAGACTTTCCTTAGTAACAAATATATCATCTGTTTCCTGTTTAGTATAGTGGTTAGACAGAGCTTTAGATAAAAGGGATTCTGGATCTTCCAAATCTAGGTCCGCCTTAGGAGCATAATTAGCAGTTAATTCTTCTAATGTTGCATACTTAGAAAGATTCTAAATAGTCTAGTCTAAATCATTTCTAATCTATACAACTGTAGTATTAAGAGCTTTCTGCTTTAACTACTCTTCTATTTTCTTACCCCATTCTGCTGATAGGTAAAACTAATTATCGTCTAGGCTGTCCTCATATATATAATAATATGTTTCAGCGTGAAGATATGTTTTATTCTCATCTATTGGTTTAAAATCTTCTGTAGTATTAGCAGACCATTCTTTATATTCAGCTTCTGTACAAGCTATTATCTGAATAGATTCATAAGACGCTTTCCATCCTTCTTTATATTTAATCTTAGACTTATCAATAAGCATATAAATATTTCCGTTATCTATATTAGATACGGTCATGCCCTAATAAGCATATTTCTCTGGAATAGAATATAGCTCCTCTAGGTTATCAACTACTGTTCTATTATCCAGAGGCTTCGGAGTTTCTACGGTTAAACCAACACCTAGGGTAGCATCACCTGTATATTTAAATGCCATTATTGTGATAGAATAAAGTTAATTTGGTGAGGTAGTGCTGAAGAGTAGGTATCCTTCTTAGTCCATACTTTATATGGGAATCCATTTATTTGTTCAGTAGAAGCTTCCCAACCATTCAGATCGACATTCAAATATCCCAATCCTCCATCTACTGTGAAGGAATTTAGCTGAGTATTACTTCCTGGTAGTTTTATAATAGCCCTACCGCTTAACGAAAATGTAATAGTGCCAGAAGCCTAATTAAATGGAACTAAAGACTATTTTATTAGCCCATCAGTATTTCCGGAATACCAAGGATAAGTAGCTGTTACTTGTGCAGTTGCTGATATAGAACCAGCTTCTACCCTCTTATCCGTGATTTCTCCCTTATTGTTTACTAGGTATTCTCCAGCAGCATAGTTTACTGTACCAGAATGAGTATAAACTCCAATAGAATCATATGTAGCAGACTCTATAGGAGAACCGTTATAAGTAATAACTTCTTCTCTGTCAGTTTCTTCTCCTGCATCATTTTTTACGAAAGTTAAGGTTGGGTTTAGTAATGCGGTTCCTACTTCCACAATTTGGGAAGTAAAGCTATAATACAACTATGGATATATTAAATCTCTGACTACTGTTGGGAATAGTAAAGTATCTATGATTTCATTAAATGGTTTTCCTTTTAATTTTTCAACAGTAGTACCTTCTATAACAGTAGAAGTTGTATCATCCGGAAGTTCTGTCTAATAGGTAGCTATAGTTTCTAGACTAGTCTAAATATTTGTAATACTCTCACTATTAGTACTAACTTTTTCATTAGTCTCTTCCTAAGCTTTCTATACTTCTTCTATAGATTTCTAAGCTTCTTCTAACTAAGGTTCTAGATTCTTTACATAGATTCCTGGAAGAGTTATAGTAGAAGGTTCCCCTTCTTCTGCAGGAGGTAATTCCTATTCAATTAAATGAATAGCATTATCATCCTGCTTAGAAAGAATAACTTCTATAGTATTATCTTCCTTTATCTCTACAGTCTTAGAGTTCTAAAGATTGTTTTTAATCCAATTAAGAATGTTCTTATCAACGTCTATATTTTCTATAGCAGCATTGATATTAGATATTGCCTAATTAATTTCAACTATATCCTAAGACAAGTTATTTAGTCCTTCCCTATTAGTATCAATCTCTCTTTTTAGATCTTCTCCTAATACCTAAATGCTAGTCCTAATATTACTTATATCAACCTTTATCTCTTCTATTTCCTCAGTATTAGCCTCATACTAACTAATAAAAAACAATGCATAGTCTAATGCATCTTTTACAGTGTTAATATTCTCTGCAACATCGCTAGTATATGTCCATTTTTGTTCAATATACTAAACTAAGTCTTTCTAGGCCTCTATAGTTCCACTAATGTTTCCCCAAAGAAGACTCTACTCATCAGCAATTCCTAAGTTTTTTCTAACCTTAGCTCTTTCTAGTTCTGTTCTATATTCTCCTAAGTAATTATCTCTCAGAAGTGGTATAGGCTCACTTTTTATTAAATGTCCTTTCTTTCCACAAGGCTTTATGTCAGCATTGCTTACCGAAGTGTAAATAGGCTGTATCATTATGATTTAATAGTTGCTATTTAATAAATTCGTGATTATCTAGTTTTACAGGTAGATTAATAAAACAGATTAAATTCAAAATATCTTGATAATCTGGTCTATATCCTTTCTTAATTCTTCCAAGAAACTCTTCATACCTTTTAATAGCCTTTCTTTTAAGAGCATCCACAACTTATATGTTTATGTCCATGATGGCGAGTATTGCAGAATCCTCCACAAGTGCGGAACATTGCTAGCAATCTTTCAGCTTCCATGAATTGTTTAAAGCCTATTAAATAATCTATAATGTTGAGAGTCATCCAAATAAAATCTCTGGCAAAAATATCTGCCTCATGTTCATTGGTAACACATTTATTTAGGAGTCCGTCAAATAATTTTTTACAATAATTAATATAGCACTATTGCAAATTCCCTGTAAAGAATACATCTACCTTACACTTCTTGATAGTAGTGCCTTCTATGTTTCTTTCTAGAATTTCCTTTACCGTACACTCTTCTAACTCTCCTTCTACTTCTTTATATAGTTTCTCCCCATCTGTAACATAGATAGTTTCGTAGTATTCCTTATATTCATCAGATGAATTTTCATACCACTTCATATTAGGAAGTATTATATGATCTACCACATAATATCCATCCTCTTTTACTTTAAATGTACATGAATCTAAATCTTCTGTATGGTCATTTAAAAGGACATCTATTAGTGTGGCATCCCCTATACTTACCTTGATGATAGTATTTAGAGTAGCACTCTCACTATACTTATAAGAGTCGTAAGAAGTTACTACTTCTAAATCTTCATCAATATACTATCCATATTCTTTAGAGAAGTCTTCAATAGTTATTTCCCCAGTAATCTGGGTATGTATATCAATACTAAATTCCATTATTGTATAATTGACATCAAATGAGGACCGTGCCATCTAACGTTATTTTCATCACTATTCAATACTCCGTTTACTGATGTTGCAGTAATCATCCACATTTTTCCAGTAAAATTATCTGGAGTATCGCTAGACCACTAACTTCCAGGATCGTCACTTGTAGTATTAACAGCTGGTTTATCTCCAGAAGTAATGGTATATCGTAACTCTAACTAACTGTCAAATGCCCACCTACCGTATTGAGCTGGTTCAGAATATCTTTTCCATAATCCTTCTACTCTCTTACGTGTTGATATAAATACATATGGAGTAGCTGGACCAATACTAACTGGAGTTTCTGACCAGCCTTCTGGTAATTTATTGTCAAAGGCAGTCAAATCTTCCTAAGTATTTCCTTCAGAGTCTAATATAGGATCTCCATATCCATCCTTTAGTATTGGATAAGTAATAACTGGTGCAACCCCAGTTGATCTTGCAATATAGATATTCTGAATTTTCTCAGCAATATCTGTAGCAACAATTTCGTAAATCTCATTAAGTTTAGCAGTGTCTCCTTTATACGTGTATAGAGTTTTCTTCCAAACATACGGTCTTTCTGAGTCTGGTAGTTCAAAAATATCACTCCATGTTGACAACTTTTTTACTTCGGATTCATCTTTGGTATTTGTTTTACAATAAGTAACTACTACCATGATATTACTAGCTGCTTCCGAGTCCCCACTTAGTTCTGAGACCTTTTTCCATAATTTTACAAGGTTGTCTTCTACATCTGACT
>OGYN01000010.1_pt1 | contig 148380 bp, 130 predicted proteins | sample 1576551 | NCBI WGS metagenome assembly OGYN01 (sample SAMEA3541589, study PRJEB24748) | human gut metagenome | biome: human gut; feature: human-associated habitat; material: faeces | place: China | collected 2012 | reverse complement strand
AACATATGAATTATCGCTTGTTTTACACTGATAGAATCTTTTTTTGCTACTTTTTCGCACAACAAATAACGACTCTTTCGGTCAACAAGCGTTACTAAACACGCTTTTCCTGTTACGCCTGCAACAGTATCAGCTTCCCAATCGCCTATTCTCTCTCGTTGATTTGCTTGTTCTGGTCGTTCTGAAATGTGATGACTAATTTTAATTTTGCCTCTCGTTTCAATACAACCATTTTTATGTCTGGTTTTTCCTCTATGTCTTAACTTTCTTGCAACTCCACGTTGACCGGGAGATAATTTCCCTTCTTCTAAAAATCCTCGATATATTCCACGATAAATTGTAGCATAACTAATTTGTATAGGATTTTTCTCATGTTTTAAACGAAATGAAATTTGCTCCGGAGACCATTGATATTGAAGAAACAAGAATTGAACAGTTTTATGAATATCTGCATTTAATAACAATGGTTTTCTACCACATTTGCGTCTGCGAATTTCATATTGCTTTTGTGCGTATGATGGCGAGTAAATGCCTTCAGTATTAGTATTACGCTTAATTTCACGAGATACCGATGATTTATCTCTCTGCAATTCTTTGGCTATAAAACTAATTGTTTTTTCTTGTGCAAGAAAAAATAGTATCTTTTCTCGTTCTTTTGTGGTAAAATGTTTGTAGTGGCTCATGGGAATCATCCTTTCAATAATAGTCGTTGCAATTCTATTATACTGGATTTTTCCCTTTGAGTCATTATTTTTTTACTTGTTGCACTTATATTGTAAATTCAAGAAGAAAAAAATGAAAAAATTATCGTGAATTGATTTAATAATTATCAATTCTTTAACTGTATTATAATATTGAAATCTTAAAATAACCTTAAAAAACAAATTATTTTACCAAGTTTTTTAAAGATTTTTTTACTTCTCTGAATGATTTCGGTTTACTTTCAAACATTTTTCTGTTTGTTTTCATAAGTTTATATGACGCGGTGCGTGCGGTTGAAACGGTATATTCTTCCGAGAATACTGTATCGTTATCCGATTCGGCAAAATCACCGGAAACCGCAAAATTCTTTATACCTGTCGGAATTATTTCAAGTTTTGAATTAACAGGTGATAAATATGATGTACCGTAACGTCTGTGGCAAGGAATGACGTTTACTACCGTTTCACAAATATCGTCCCAAACTTCATCAAGGTTAAAGCATGAAACAAGTTCATATAAAATTTCGGCACCGCTGCATTCAGTCATAGTTTTACCGCTTCTGTCACCGTCACAATTAGGTCGCATAGCACAGCCCCACAAAACTGTAATATCCTCGCTTTGGTCTTTAAAATAAGTTGACGGTACCGCACAAACTGTCATTTTCCAATTTGAATCGTCAAGCACGATAATACCGTTGCGACCCAAGGCACCGCAAGTAACTTTGTCGATAAGCTCAGGCAAAAGTTTGTTTGAAAGAGTAATTGTAAATTCCTCAGACATATTACCCTCAAATTCATCAAAGAATAAGTCAGGTGATTTGAATGACGGGTGCTTTTCAGCAAGCTTTTCCCAAAGTTCAAACGGCTTTGAATAAAGTTTCGGAGCAGGTTCGTTGAAACTGCCGAAAGATTCGCAGTCAGCCATTTCATCGGTAGGCATAATACAAATATCGCCGTCATTAAGATAGAAAGTCTTTCTTGTTGCACCGTCCGTAAAGTGAATTGAGTCGGCATTGTCGTTTTCAAAATCAATATCGGTAACAACCGCATTTTCTCTTACGTCAACACCGATTTTCTTCAAATGTTCTTTTAGAGGGTTGACAATTTCTTCATATCTGTCAAAATCATTCGGAATGATACCCGAAAGCATATTATCCATATTTGCAATACAGTTTACAAATTCATATGCACTTGATTCTTCGGTAAAACCGTATAATGCGGAAATAAGTTTCCAGAACGGTGAAAGGAAGAAATCGCTGTCCATAACGTCAAATATCGACGCAGACTGAATTTGCGAACGTTTTGACTGCATAAGTGCAAGTATTGCGTTTCTGTGTGATTTTGAAACCTTGATTTTTGAACTGTCTATGACGTTCTTGTCTTGATCAATCAAAGTCACACTTCGCGGATAAATATTTGCACGATAAATATTAAGTATTTCGTCGCACACGGTCAAATCAGGAATATCCAAAGAATCAACATCGCTGATAAGGTCAAAGAAATTCATACTGTCTTTGATGCTTATAGTTTTTCCGCGACGGCAGATAAAACCTGTTTCGTTGTTGCCGCAGTTGCGAGTGCCGTTTGTAAATATATGAATATTCTCCGGAGTGAAACCGCAGTCACGCACAAGATAAAGTGCAGACGCAAATGCAGAAAGTCCTCCGCCTGTGATATATGCCTGCTTTTTCGTAAGAGTTTTTGTGTGTTCCGCAAGCATTGTTTTGTGTTTTTTGTGCTTTGAAATAACAATCGCAGTAGTGGCGGCAGCCGCTGTTACAGCCGCACCGATTGCAATAAGTTTTGTAAGATCGCTTTTTTTCATAATAACACGCTCCTAAAAATCGTTCAATCAATTCTATTTACTTATTATATCACAAAAAACAAATTTTGTACAGTAAATATTACCCTGCAAAAAGTGAACATACTGTAAATATTTTGATTGAAAAAAATGTCGGATTATGATATAATAATCTATACTATCGTTAAAGGAGAATATATTATGAAGAGGATCGGAAAAAAAGGTAGGTTTGTACTGTTGCTTGTTCTTCAAATTCTGGTTGTTTTAACAATGGTAGCGGAAATGTTCAACAGAAATTTCTATAATGTATTTCTGTGTCTGCTAACTTTGGTTTTATTTAACATTCCGAGATTTGTAGACTTAAAATTGAACATAAAATTACCGACAATGCTTGAAGTTGTAATTTTACTATTCATATTCGCGGCGGAAATACTCGGTGAGATACAAAGTTTTTATACGATTTTTCCGTATTGGGACACTGTACTCCATACAATTAACGGATTTATAATGGCGGCGATTGGCTTTGCACTTATTGATATTTTAAATCAAGACCCGAGATTTCATATTAATATGTCACCGTTTTTTGTAGCATTCGTGGCATTTTGTTTTTCTATGACGGTCGGAGTGGTTTGGGAGTTCTTTGAATTTGGTATGGACCAAATTTTCGGAATGGATATGCAGAAAGATTTTATCGTGAGTGCAATACATTCCGCAACGCTTAACCCGAACGGACTTAACGGCACGGTCAGCTTAAACGGCATAACAAGTACGATTGTGAACTATAACGGAGGACAGTACGTTATAGAGGGAGGGTATCTTGATGTCGGAATAATCGATACAATGAAAGACCTTATGGTAAACTGTATCGGCGCGGTTGTATTTTCGATTATCGGAATACTCTACATAAAGCACAGAGGTAAAGGAAAGATTGCGAAAAGTTTCATTCCGCTTATGAAAACAACAGAGGAAATCGAAGAAACTCAAAAAATGATTGAAGAATTTAAGAGTAAGAAAAGGAGAAATAAGAATGAGAAAGTTAAGCTTAATGTTGGTGTCAATAATGACGGTGACAATGGCATTGGTTCCGACAGTACAGGCGAGTGATATTACGGTAAAGGTAAACGGTGAGGAAATTCATCCCGAAATGGCACCTGTAATTGTTGAAGAAAGAACACTTGTACCTCTTAGAGCAGTTTCGGAGGCGCTTGGCTGTGACGTGTCGTGGGACGCAGATACAAAGGGTATAACACTTTGTGACGGAAACAATCTGTATTTTACTTGGATTGACAAAGACCATGCATTTAAAACTTCGGCAACTGCGCTTGAAGATACAACTGTAATGGACGTATCACCGACTATAATGAATGACTACACAATGGTACCGCTAAGAGCAATATCGGAAATGTTCGGCGCAACGGTTAATTGGGACGGAGGTGCATCAACCGTTACAATCGACTACACGAAGAAAAATGTAGAAGAAGGACTTGCAAAGAAATTTGAAACATACGAAAAAGTTTTAAATCAAAAATATGACGCGTATAAAGGTTATGCTGACGGCACAGGAAACGTTGTAAATGCTGAAATTCAACTTGAGGATGGCGGCAATATCGAACTTGAACTTTATCCGGATATTGCACCGAAAACAGTTGCAAATTTTGTTAAACTTGCAAATGAAAAATTCTATAACGGACTTGTGTTCCACAGAGTTATAAAAGACTTTATGATTCAGGGCGGCGGCTATGATACCGATATGACACAGCACGAAACAGATACAATAACAGGTGAATTCTTGCAAAACGGAAGTTTTAATATGATACCTCACGAAAGAGGTGTTATATCAATGGCAAGAACGGCAATGAGTATGGACAGTGCGTCAAGTCAGTTCTTTATTATGCACCGAGACAGTCCGTCGCTTAACGGTCAGTATGCGGCATTCGGTAAGGTTACGTCCGGTATGGAATATGTGGATAAAATCGCGGAAACCGAAACTCATTCACTAACTGATATGGGTATGGACGATGTACCTGTTCAAACTCAAATCATAAAGACAATAATTATCAAATAGCTTTTGGCATATATTGTTCGTTGAATTAAATCACTCCCGTATGGTATAGTATCATACAGAAGGGAGTGATTTTTGTTTTGCGTAAAAAAGATAAAATCGGAATAATTGAAAAACTCGGGCAGAAAATACCTGACCCTGTTATAATTTTTATATTGCTTTATATATTGGTGCTTGTTGTAACGGGGATATTCGGAGGAAATACATTCTCTATGACTTCGGCTGACGGTACAAGCGTGAGTTATGAGATTAAAAATATGTTCACTGCCGAAAATGTGAGGTGGATATTCTCAAATGCGATACTTGATAATTGGCTCGGATATGCCGGAGGTATAGTAGGTACTATATTAATAGTAATGTTTGGTATAGGTATAGCGGAAGAATCGGGACTTTTGTCGGCACTTATAAGACGTATGGGTACAAATATATCGGATAAGCTGCTGCCGTTTGTGCTTGTATTTCTCGGAATAATGAGTAATATTGCAACAGATGCGGGATATTTGATTTTGATACCGCTTGCCGGACTTTTATATGTCGGTATAGGAAAAAATCCACTTATAGGTATGGCGGCGGCGTTTGCAGGCGTAAGTGCAGGATTCAGTGCAAATTTGATACCGGCAACGGTTGTTGACGTTATAATCGGTACAAATGCAGAGGCTTTTGCAAGCAGTCAGAACATACCGTTCGTTTCGTATCTCGGAAAAGCGATAAATCCTATGACAATGCATTATTATTTTATGCTTGCGTCAACTGTAATGCTTGTAATAATAGGTGGATTTGTTACAATAAAGTTTGTAAAACCTAAATTTGAAAAACAGAAATATATAATTCCGTCAGATATAAATGTAAGTGAATTTGCTGTTTCTGATAAAGAAAAAAGAGCACTTTGGTGGTCGGGGGCGGGACTTTTGACAGCACTTGCAGCAGCGGTATTGCTTGGCTTCGGACCGCTTTCGTCATACGTTGATGAAACAGGTAAAGCTGTAACACCGTTTCTTGACAACATCATATTGATAATTACATTCATATTCTTTGTCCCGGGAATGTTTTACGGATATGCTGTGGGTAAGTTCAGAAAACTCAGCGATATGGTCGGAGCTATGTCCAAGCAAATCGGTACAATGGGATATGCGATTGTTTTGACGTTCTTCAGCTATAACTTCCTGTCACTTTTGACTTATACAAACTTAGGAACGTATATAACTTATATCGGAGCAATGGGCTTGCAGGCGGTCGGTGCGTCAAATTCGCCGATATTGCTTATAATCGGCTTTATATTGATAACAGGATTTATTAATCTGTTTGTCGGCGGATTGAGTTCAAAATGGATGTTGCTCGGACCGATTTTTGTGCCGATGCTATACCATGTAAACAGCTCAATGACGCCCGATGTTGTTGCGGCGGCATACAGAATTGCCGATTCGTCAACGAATATCATAACCCCGCTTATGACGTATGCGGGAGTGGTGCTTATGTATATGCGAAAGTATAAACCGGAATTTACGGCAGGTAACTTAATATCAATGATGATTCCGTATTCGGTTATATTTATGGTATCGTGGACATTGCTGTTAATGGCATTTATTCTGTTCAAAATTCCGTTGGGATTTTAAAAATAAAAAGCGTGAATCTGTTTAGATTTGCGCTTTTTTGATTTGAGAAGGTTATGTTTGAATAAATGAATAAAAAATAACATAATATATAGGAAGGTTTGGAATTAAGATAATTAAACAAAAAGTGAAAATATACTCATTGTTCTTTGTGCAAAGTGCAACAAAGAAAAGGATAAATTTGTGTATAAGTGAGAAAATAAAAGAATAAACGACAAATAACGATAAAATTGTTTAAAAATATACGTTTGTCGGAAAACTAAGGGTTGAAAATAATAAGTATTATGGTAAAATAGATATAGTATCAAAAAGAGAAAGAGGGGAAATATGTGTCAAAGACTTTACTTGTCGAAATAAGAAATATTGCAATAGGTGTGATCATACTCGGAGCGGTGCAAGTACTTGTTACTTTGCCGACAAAGTTTTTTTGTTTATCTGCAATATTCGGAACACTTCTCGGATGTGCGGTGGCAATTTTAAACTTTGCACTTATGGGAATTATCCTTGAAAGATGTGTGTCAAAGCAAAAAGGTGCGTCCGGACTTATGGGAGTCGGTTATATAGGTAGGCTGGCACTTATTGCACTTGCGGTAATTTGGGCAACAAAGGTTGATTATCTAAACTATGTATGCGTTATAATTCCGCTTATATTCCCGCAGATTTCTATATTCATACTAAATCTTACGAGAAAAAAGGAAAGGGAAGTGTCAGAAGATGAACGGACCTAAGGTTTTATTTGAGATACCGCTTTTCGGTGGAATTAAAGTAACCGAAAGTATAGTCAATATGTGGATTATAATGGCGGTGCTCGTGATAGTGTCTGTATGGCTGACACACGGTATGCGAGTAAGAAATCCGTCAAAGAAACAACTTGTGGCAGAAAAACTCATTACAATGCTTTACAATCTTGTAAAGGATACAATGGGTGAAAAATATATGTCGTTTGTACCGTATATAGGAACGCTTTTTATATTTTCGATAGTCGGAAGTTTATCGTCGCTTACGGGGTTAAGACCGATAACGGCTGATTTAAGCGTTATACTTTCGTGGTCGATAGTGACGTTCCTTATGATACAGGTGACGAACATCAAAAATCACGGTGTTCTCGGTTGGCTTAAGTCGTTTACCGAACCTGTACCGGTTATAACGCCGCTCAACCTTATAAGTGAAATTGCAAACCCTGTTTCAATGACGTTCCGTCATTTCGGTAATATTGCCGCAGGTCTTGTTATAACATCACTTGTATACGGCGGTTTGGCGAGTCTTAGCAGTGTTATACTTTCGTGGATACCAAATGATTTCTTTGCAACAATACCGATTTTACAAGTCGGTATTCCGGCAATACTTTCGGTTTACTTTGACCTGTTCACAAGCTTTTTGCAGGCATATATAATCTGTATGCTTACGATGGTGTTTGTTCAAGGTGCAGGCGACTAAAAAACAAAAATAAAAAACAACAATAAATATAAAACAAAGGAGATTTTAAAAATGGAAAGAGCAATTATATTAGCGGCGTCGGCAATAGGTGCGGGACTTGCAATGATAGCAGGTGTCGGACCGGGTATAGGACAAGGCTTTGCGGCAGGTAAGGCGGCAGAGGCAGTCGGCAGACAGCCTGAGGCAAAGGGCGCAATTACTTCAACAATGTTGTTTGGTTGTGCGGTTGCGGAATCAACAGGTATTTACGGTCTTGTTGTCGCATTGATTTTATTGTTTGCAAATCCGCTTATAGGACTTCTTTAATCAAACAGCGAAAGGATGAGAGCAAATGAATGAATATTTGCCTTTTGTATCCATAGACACATGGACAATGATTTTTACGTGGGCAAACCTGCTCATATTGTTTCTGCTTTTAAAGAAGTTTTTGTTTAAACCTGTAACGAATATACTTGATAAACGTGCAGAAGAAATCGAAAATTCGTATAAACAGGCGGAGGAAACCAACGATAAGGCACTAAGCCTTAAAAGTGAATACGAAGAAAAACTTTTGTCTGCAAAAAATGAGGCTGACGGTATAATAAAATCGGCGGTTGAAACGGCGGATAGACGCTCTGAATCTATTGTAAATGAGGCAAATGAAAAAGTTCGGTATATAATGGAAAAGAGCCAAAAGCAGATTGAACAAGATAAGCAGAACGCAGTCACTGACGCAAAGAGAGAGATTGCGTCTATGGCTGTCGATGCGGCAGAAAAAATTATAGGCAAAAAATTAACTGACAGTGATGATGAAGAACTAATTTCTGATATTATTGATAGAATGTAGGTGATTTATATGTCTGCACCACAGACTTACGGTGCCTCGCTTTACGACCTTGCAAAGGATGAGGGAATGTCAAGGGAGATTTTGCTTGAACTTGAGGGGATTGTTTCGCTATTTAACGAACACCCTGCATATGTTAAAATACTTGATGCACCTCAAATCGAACGTGATGACCTTATGGAGATACTCAACGAAGATTTCTTGGGCAAGGTGAACAGATATGTTTTGAATTTCTTAAAGTTACTTTCGGAAAAGCATATTGTACATCACATAGGGGAATGTTTTAAAACATATGAAAAGCTGTATAATGAGGACAATAGTATAAAAATTGTTAATGTTACAACAGCAAAGCCTATCGGCAAGCATTTGGAAGAAAAACTATTGCAGAAACTTGAAAAGAAAACAGGCGGAAAAGTATTTTTGAAAATGCACGTTGATAAAAAATGTATAGGCGGAATTATAATCGAAACAGATGGTATACGGATTGATTCAAGTATAAAATCAGGACTTGAAGATTTAAAAAAAGCTTTGATATAGCATAGGAGTAGAAGATGCAGGATTTAAGCAAAGTTATAAAGGACAGAATTAAAAATTACGATAATATAATACGCGAAACAGAAACGGGTTATGTTATAGAAGTCGGTGACGGAATTGCACGTATACACGGACTTGATGCGTGTATGGCCGGTGAGCTTATAGAGCTTGACGGCGGAGTTATGTCTATGGCGCTGAACCTTGAAGAAGATAACGTCAGCGTTGTTATTCTCGGTGATGATACGGGAATAAAAGAGGGCAGTATCGCGAAACGTACCGGACGTGTTGCAGACGTTCCAGTTGGTGATGCACTTTTGGGTCGTGTTGTTGACGCTCTCGGAAACCCTATTGACGGCAAGGGTGCGATAAACACAACCGAAACACGACCTGTCGAGTCTCCGGCGTCGGGAATTATCGAACGTAAGTCTGTAAGCGTGCCTTTGCAGACAGGTATAAAGGCGATTGACTCTATGATACCTATTGGCAGAGGACAGAGAGAACTTATAATCGGTGACAGACAAACAGGTAAAACGGCGATTGCGGTTGATACCATTATAAACCAAAAAGATACGGACGTACTTTGTATTTACGTTGCGATAGGTCAAAAGCGTTCAACGGTTGCGTCAATCGTGGATACGCTTGAAAAGGCCGGTGCGATGGATTATACGATTGTCGTTTCTGCAACGGCGTCTGAAATGCCGGCACTTCAATATATTGCACCGTATGCAGGTTGTGCAATGGGCGAATATTTTATGTATAAAGGCAAGGACGTTTTGATTGTGTATGATGATTTGTCAAAACACGCAGTAGCATACAGAGCGTTGTCGTTGCTTTTAAGACGTTCACCGGGACGTGAGGCATATCCGGGCGATGTATTCTATTTACATTCAAGATTGCTTGAAAGAGCGGCGAGATTGTCGGAGGATTTGGGCGGCGGCTCGCTTACTGCATTGCCGATTATAGAAACACAGGCAGGTGACGTTTCGGCATATATACCGACAAACGTAATTTCAATTACAGATGGACAGATATTCCTTGAAACGGAATTGTTCCATTCGGGCATTATGCCGGCGGTCAATCCCGGTATAAGCGTGTCGCGTGTAGGCGGTAACGCACAGATAAAGGCAATGAAAAAAGTTGCCGGAAGTCTGAAACTTTCGTATTCACAGTACAGAGAACTTCAAGCATTCGCACAGTTCGGCTCGGACCTTGATAAAGACACAAAAATGCGTCTCGCAAAGGGTGAGAGAATAGTTGAAGTGCTAAAGCAAGGAAGAAACACGCCGATAAGAGTATCATTGCAAGTGGTAATTATTTATGCGGTTATAAACGATTTGCTTGAAGATATACCTGTTGAAAGAATACAGGAATTTGAAACATCATTATTTGAGTATATTGAAAATAATGCACATGATATAATAGATACGATTGAAAACACAGGTGAAATGAGTAAAGAATGTGAAGAAAAAATCCGTTCATCTGTTGAAGATTGTAAGAAACGTTTTGTAAAGTAGGGGGGATGCTCAGATGTCTGCTTCATCAATGAAGACAATAAAAAACAGAATAAAGAGTATAAGCTCGACTATGCAGATAACAAAAGCCATGGAGCTTGTTGCCGCGTCAAAAATGCGTAAAGCGTCCGAGGGTATTGAGCGTTCAAAGCCGTATTTTAATATACTTCACGAAACGCTTGAAGATATAGCAAAGGATAATAAGGATTTCAGCTCTGTATTTACGCGAGAGAGAGAGGGGAAAACGTGTCATATTGTTATAGCAGGTGACAGAGGGCTTGCAGGCGGATATAACAACAATTTGTTTAAATCTCTTGACATAAAAGACGGAGATATAATTTTTCCGATAGGTAAAAAGGTTGTGGAGCATTTCGGTGAAGATAATGTGTATACCGACACATATGCCAAAGCGGGCGATATAAAAATCTCCGATTGTCACGCAATAGGAAGTTTATTGGCAAAGGCGTATGAAAAGGGCGAATTTACGCACCTTATTCTTTCGTATACAAGCTTTGTCAATATGCTTACGCAAGAGCCTAAGACGGAAAATGTTCTGCCGATAAGAGTTGAGCATACAAAAGAGGGTATGCGTAATATGAATTACAGTCTTATTGTGTATGAGCCTGACGCAGAGGAAACTTTTGCACAGATAATACCTTATTATATTTCCGGAATGGTGTACGGTGCTGTGTCGGAATCAGTTGCGTCGGAATTATCGGCACGAAGAAATGCGATGGAATCCGCAACGGACAATGCGTCGGAAATGATTGAAAATCTGAGCCTTGAATATAACAGAGCAAGACAGGCATCAATCACGCAGGAACTTACAGAGATAATATCAGGTGCGAATAATATATAAAAAGGATTTGAAAATATGAATAACGTTGGAAAAATAGTTCAAATAATAGGTCCTGTCCTTGATATAAGGTTTGAGGACGGTGAATTGCCTAATATTTTAAATGCCATTGAAATTGACAATAAAGGTCAAAGGCTTGTTGCGGAAGTTGCACAGCATATAGGCGACAATGTTGTCAGATGTATTTCGATGGGCTCGACGGACGGACTTGTCAGAGGTATGGACGCTGTTGACACAGGTGAGGGGATTAAAGTGCCTGTCGGTGAAGAAACACTCGGAAGAATTTTTAACGTTTTGGGTGACGCGGTTGATAATATGCCTAATCCCGAAACAAAAGAAAAATGGTGTATACATCGTGAGCCGCCGACATACGAAGAACAAAATCCGACAACGGAAATACTTGAAACGGGTATTAAGGTTGTCGACCTTATTGCGCCGTATGCAAAAGGCGGTAAAATCGGTCTTTTCGGCGGTGCAGGTGTCGGCAAGACTGTTCTTATAATGGAGCTTATCAATAATATCGCTAAGGAACACGGCGGTATCAGTGTTTTCGCCGGTGTCGGCGAGAGAACGAGAGAGGGTAACGACCTTTATAATGAAATGAAAGAGTCGGGCGTTATCAATAAGACTGCGCTTGTTTACGGTCAGATGAACGAGCCGCCGGGTGCAAGAATGAGAGTTGCACTTTCGGGACTTACAATGGCTGAATATTTCAGAGATAAGCAACATCAGGACGTGCTTTTGTTTATTGATAATATTTTCAGATTTACACAAGCCGGTTCGGAGGTTTCGGCACTTATCGGACGTATTCCGTCGGCGGTGGGTTATCAGCCTACACTTTCTACTGAAATGGGTGCTTTGCAGGAGAGAATTACATCTACAAAGAACGGTTCTATAACTTCGATACAAGCTGTCTATGTGCCTGCGGACGACCTTACAGACCCTGCTCCCGCAACGACATTTGCTCACCTTGACGCAACAACCGTTTTGTCAAGACAGATTTCTTCGTTGGGTATTTATCCGGCGGTTGACCCGCTTGAATCAACGTCAAGAATTTTGACACCCGAAGTTGTGGGTAAGGAACATTACGAAACAGCAAGAGCGGTACAGCGTATAATTCAAAGATATACCGAATTGCAGGATATTATTGCGATTATGGGTATGGACGAGCTTTCGGAAGAGGACAAGAATACCGTAAACAGAGCGAGAAAGGTTCAGAGATTTTTGTCACAGCCATTCTCTGTTGCGGAACAGTTTACCGGAATGCAAGGTAAATACGTTCCGATTAAAGAAACGATTCGCGGTTTTAAGGAAATTATCGAGGGCAAATGTGATGATATTCCCGAATCGTGTTTCCTTTTTGCGGGCGGTATTGACGAAGTTCGTGAAAAAGCAAAGAAAATGGGTGAATGATTATGAATACATTTCATTTGCAGATAGTAACGCCCGACGGACTTATGTTTGACGGTGATGCGGAAAAATTACTTGTTCGTACAACGGAGGGCGACGTTGGTATTATGAGTGGTCACTGCGATTATGTAACGCCTGTCGATACGGGTGTGGCAAGAGTTACAACGAACGGCGATGTAAGAACGGCGGCGTGTTCGGGCGGACTTTTGAATGTGAAAAAAGGAACAGTCAGACTTGTTGCAAGTACGTTTGAATGGTCCGAAGATATTGACGTTGAACGTGCGTTGAGGGCAAAAGAGGCGGCGGAAAAGAAAATTAAAGAAGCTTCCGACTACGAAGAAAGAGCCGCTGAAATAAAATTAAAAAGAGCACTTACGAGAATACGTGTAGGTGAAGGAAAATAGTAGAAGGGGACACTAAAATTCAGTGCCCCCTCAGATTGTCAATAAATTGTCTGGAACGTGCAAAATATTATTCTTATAATTTAATAAAAAACAAAAGGCAAGCCTATCTTTAATATACGGCTTGCCTTTGCACTTTCAGCAAAAATAAACTCTAACGTACCTGTGTACGCCGACAAGTTCATTTTCGCAGAATCCAAACTAATTTCTTGACATCTGCCGATATGCAGATAAAATAAAAATTTGTTAATCGTATTGACAAAAATTAACCGCTCGGATATACTAAAATATGAATAGGAGGACAAGGTATGCAGATTGAAAAATACTACAATGATTTAAACACATTGCATATTAATACAGAAGAAAACAGAGCGTATTATATGCCGTGTTCGGATATAGAAAATGCAAGAAAGGGAACGAATGACAGAAAGCAGGATTTAAACGGTGAGTGGAACTTTATGTATTACACTTGTATTGATGATGTTCCTGATGATTTTAAGGACGGAAATACAGACGGCTTTGATAAAATTCCTGTACCGTCATGTTGGCAAACGCAAGGTTATGACCGCCATCAATATACAAATACAAGATATCCGTTTCCGTATAATCCGCCGTATGTTCCGTATGACAATCCGTGCGGTGCGTATGTAACTCATTTTGAATCGGTTAATGATTATAGCAAGTATTTGAATTTTGAGGGCGTGGATTCTTGTTTTTATGTGTGGGTGAACGGCGAATTTGTCGGTTACAGTCAAGTATCACATTCAACATCTGAATTTGATATTACAGATAAGGTTAAAAACGGCGATAATATACTTTGCGTGTTGGTTTTTAAATGGTGTGACGGAAGTTATCTTGAGGATCAGGATAAGTTCAGAATGAGCGGTATTTTCAGAGATGTGTATATTTTAAATCGTCCGCAGAAGCATATCCGCGACTATAAAATCGAAACAGATATTCAAGGAAAAATTAATATTGAAATAGATTCGGACACTGATGTGAGCTTTGTTCTTGAAAATGAAAAAGGCGAGATATACAGTGGGGACAGTAAAACTATAACGGTTGAAAAACCGATACTTTGGAACGCGGAATATCCGTATTTATATACATTGTATCTTGTAACGGAAGATGAGGTTATACGCGAAAAAATCGGTTTCAGAGAAATAAAAATTGATGGCGGAATTGTTTTTCTTAATAATAAACCGATAAAAATGAAAGGCGTAAACCGTCATGACAGTGACCCTGTAACAGGATATACCATAAGTCACGAGCAAGCCGAAAAAGATTTAAAGCTTATGAAACAGCACAATATCAATGCACTTCGTACAAGTCACTATCCAAATGCTCCGTGGCTTATGCAGTTGTGCGACGAATACGGCTTTTATGTTATTGCGGAATCTGATATTGAAATTCACGGAACAGCATCATTTTTCGGCGGTTCACAAGCCGTTACATTCGGATTGCTTGCACAAAATTCCGAATGGGAAAATGCAATTTTGGACAGAGTTCAGAGAAATGTTATACGCGATAAAAACAGAACAAGTGTGTGCATTTGGTCGCTCGGCAATGAGGGCGGTTACGGCGTGAATTTTGAGAAAGCTGGCAGATGGGTTAAGGAATATGACTCCACAAGATTGACGCATTACGAAAGCAGTATGTGGCAGATGGAGGGACATATAAACGATACCTCAATGCTTGATGTTGAAAGTACCATGTATGCGGATTATAAGTGGATAGACAAGTATTTTGAAAATCCGGGTGAAGTGGTTTGGCACAGAGTCAGTCTTGGAAAAGGCAGTGAATACGGCGGTGCGGGCGAATGGATAAATCTTTCGGAGAGTAAACTCGGCAAGAAAGAAAAGGAACAAATGGCGGTTGTAAAACCGTATATGCAGTGCGAATTTATACACGCAATGGGTAACGGCCCCGGCGGTATAAAGGAATATATAGACCGCCTATACAGATATGACGGATTTTTCGGTGCATTCGCTTGGGAATGGTGCGACCATGCTATTGATATGGGGGACAGTAAATATTTTTACGGCGGTGATTTCGGCGAATATCCGAATGACGGTAATTTCTGCGTTGACGGACTGGTTTATCCCGATAGACGACCTCATACGGGACTTTTGGAATACAAGCAGGCTATTAAACCGTTTGCGATAAAATCATACAGCAATATTATGGTGGTGGAAAATCGTTACGATTTTGCGGAGCTTGACGATAAACTTTATTTTGAAGTCAACGGTGAAAGAATGGAATTTGATGTTCCGCCGAGAGGAAAAAAGAGCTTTCCACGTCCGAATGGTGATGTCGTAATGGTTAAGGCATATCAAAAGAGCGACACGCTTTGGGCGAAAAAAGGATATGAAGTAGGCTTTGAACAACTTATTGTAAATGACACCGTGCCGAAACTTGAACCTGTCAATGCAGACGGAAGTTTTGAAGTATCGGAGCAAGGCAGAAACATTACGATAAAAGGCAATAATTTTGAATATATCTTCGATAAATCAACAGGTAATTTCAAAAAACTTTCCGATACGGTTACAAGACCTGTTGAATGGAATGTGTGGAGAGCACCGACTGACAATGACAGAAATATTATGCGTGATTGGATAAATGCTGATTATCATAGAGAACAAAGCTACGTCTACGACTGCACTTATGATGTTACTGATACAGTTACGATAAAGTGCCATAATGCGCTTATTCCCGTTGTGCAACGCAAGCATATGGATATTGAAACCGTATGGACGATTTATGCAAACGGTATTATTGATATGCAGTCGAGCGTTAAAGTGTGTGAAAATCTGCCTGTAATTCCGCGATTCGGATTGAGATTTTTCACTAAAGGCGAGAACGTCAAGTATTACGGCTACGGGCCGTATGAAAGTTACAGTGATAAGCACCTTTGCACATATCTTGATGAATTTAATACAACCGTTTCGGATATGTATGAACCATATATAAAACCACAGGAAAACGGAAGTCATTTCGGTACAAGATATGTTGAAACGGAAAATATCAGAGTAAGCTCGGATACTCCGTTTTCATTCAGTGCGTTGCATTACACGCAAGAGGAATTGACCGAAAAGAAACATAATTTTGAACTTGAAAAATGCGACGATACTGTTTTGTGTATTGATTATAAGCAAAACGGTATAGGTCAAAACAGCTGTGGACCGCTTACACAAGAAGAATATCGCTTTGATGAAAGTGAATTTGAATTTAAAATAAGAATTGAAATTAAATAGGAACACAAAAAAGGATAGCGGCAATATGTCGCTATCCTTTATTTTATCTTACCATTTCATCTTGATGACCTGTTGCTTTGTGTGATTTAATAACGCTTTCGATTTCTTCAATACTGCTTGCTGACATATCGCCTGCAACAGTGTTTTTAACAGCTGAAAGTGCGTTGCCGATTTCGATTGCTCTTTCAGGAGTACCGAACTTGATAAGTCCGTAAAGCACACCTGCAAGATATGCGTCACCCGAGCCTATGCGGTCGATAACTTCGATATTATTGTAAGGTTCTTCTTCATAGAAATTACCGTTCATATATATTTTTGAGTTGAAATTATGGTGCGTAGGGCTTACAGCCTCACGTCTTGTTGTTGCAATAAGTGTGCAACCGTAAGTGTCGGCATAGCCTTTCATTATTTCTTCCAAAGTACCTGTTCTCTGCAACATCCTTCTTGATGTTTCTTCCGAAACGAAAAGAAAATCTACATATGGGAATATCGCCTCAACAGTCTTTTTAGCCTCTTCTTCAGACCACAAACTTGCACGGTAGTTTACGTCAAATGAAATATATGCACCTGCCTCGTGGAATTTATGTATCATTTTAATAGCCGTTTCCTTTAGTGATGGGTCAAGTGCAAGCGTAATGCTTGAAATGTGAAAAATCTTAGTTTTTGCATATATATCCTCCGGAAGTTCGTCAAGAGAAAGTGAACAAAAACTTGAATTTGCTCTGTCATAAATTACCGATGATTTTCGCGGATAAGCACCGCTTTCATAGTAATAAACGCCCAATCTTTTTTGAGGTGAGTGGTCGTATATGATATAGTCATCGGACACGTTTCCGTAACGAATTTTATTTCTTATGAAATGTCCCATCTTGTTTTCGGGCAATTTTGTAACTATCGCCGAACGAATACCGAGCATTGCCGCACCCGATACAACGTTAAGTTCACTTCCGCCCGCATTTTTTTCAAATGTTTCGCTTTGAGAAATCTTTTCTTTGTTTGGAGGTGAAAGTCTTAGCATAACTTCGCCTAAACCGATAAGGTCAAAATCAGTATTTTCTTTAAATTCCATAGTAAAATCCTCCATCATAATGAATAATTTTATTATACAATACAACAGTACATTTAGTCAATAATTGTTATTATTTTGACATAGACAAATTTGTTGTAAAGTGCAGGCCGTTATGATATAATCATATTCAGAGGTGTTAAAAAATGAAAACCAACTGTGAATTTTGTATGAATTACTATTATGATGATGAATATGAATGTTATTGCTGTGCGATAAATTTGGACGAGGACGAAATGTACAGATTTACGATGGGCAATAACGATAACTGCCATTATTTCAGAATGGGCGACGACTATACGATTGTAAGGAAGCAAAACTGATGGACAGAACAATACTTCATTGCGACTGTAATGCATTTTATGCGTCGGTGGAATGTGTATTAAATCCGGAACTTAAAAAAGTGCCTATGGCGGTCGGCGGTGACGAGGAAAGCAGGCACGGTATTATTTTGGCAAAGAATGAGCTTGCGAAAAAGTACAACATACAAACTGCCGAAACAATTTGGCAGGCAAAGAAAAAGTGTCCCGATTTAGTCATAGTCAGACCGCACCATGATTTGTATTACAAGTATTCAAAGCAGGTTATGGATATTTATAAACGGTACACCGATTATGTCGAGTCGTTCGGACCTGACGAGGCTTGGCTTGATGTTACTGGAAGTAAAAGACTGTTCGGTGACGGTGTGAAGATTGCGAACGAGCTTAGAAGAATTGTAAGAGAGGAAACAGGGCTTACAATTTCAGTCGGAGTGTCATTTTGCAAGGTGTTCGCAAAACTTGGCAGTGACTATAAAAAACCGGACGCGACAACTGTGTTTTCAAAATCAAATTGGAAACAGTTTATATATCCGCTGTCGGTAAGAGATTTGCTTTTTGTCGGCAAAAAGACGGGTGATGAACTTGAAAGATTAGGCGTTAAAACTATCGGTCAGCTTGCAAAATATGACGAACATATCATTGTCAGGCATTTCGGTAAAGCGGGGAATATGCTGTACAGATACGCAAACGGACTTGACAGTGAGCCGGTTAAATCAATATACGAAAAAGAGAAAGTTAAATCGGTCGGCAACGGTATGACATTCAGACAGGACCTTGTCGGTGAAGAAGATGTACGGAGCGGTATATATGCACTTTCGGACAGTGTTGCGGCACGTTTACGCCGAAAAAATATGAAATGCACGACAGTGCAAATATTGATAAAAGATCCGCAATTTAAGAGTATAAGCCGTCAGAAAAAACTCGAAAAGCCTACATATGTTTCAAGAGATATACGCAATGCGGCGATGGAGCTTGTAAAAAAATCTTGGAATTTAAAATTGCCGATACGAATGATGTCTGTAACGGGAACAAACCTTGTCGGTGAGAATGACGTATACGAACAGATGAGTTTGATTGAGGACAATACGGAAAATACGAAAAAAGTAGAGCAATTTGAAAAAACGGTTGATAATTTGAAAAATCGTTTCGGAAATGTGGTTTCGCTTGGCGGAAGTATAAAAAAATATGAGGGCAGTATAAGGAAAAGACCGTAAAAGTCATAAAATCGGAATTTAATTCATATCTCGATAGGGGAGATATGAATATGTATAAAAGAAATCGTGCGAGCGGTAATTCCGGTGAGAAAATCGCTTGCGGTAAGATAATGCGTGTAAATTAAGAGGAACAGATTTTAAATCTGCTCCTTTTTTAGTAAGTGTATTATTCGATAAACCGAAATTTAGCATTTTAAAATTATCTCCATTGCTTCATTTATAATAATTTTAAGTTCTTTTGTACCATCAATCACATAATCAGATATCGGTAAAATATCTTGTAGCATTTGCACATAAGCTATCCTTGCATATTTCAGATATACATCCATTTCATAACGAATATTATCCGCAGAAGATTCTTTCATATCTCTTAGGACTTTTCGAGCCAGTGCAATGTCTAATGGTGTATCAATAAATATACAACAATCCAAATAATCTTTTATCATTTTATTTTGATATGCAAACGGATAATCCAACAGCAAATAATCGTATCTGTCGCTATTTATTATTTTTTCAATATCTGCTTTTAACGGAGATAAATCCCATACATTATAATTCGCACCGTCTGATACCCATTTATAAAAGTCATTTACTTCTCCGTCAAACGAGTAGTCATCAAAGTGAAGCGATGCTGTCCTTGTTAGTTTATCTTTTATTGCATTTACTAAAGTTGTTTTTCCGCCTGCTGTCACAGCTCCGATAGCTATTATTTTCATTTCACTTACCCTCTAAATGCCGATTTATCTAAGTTATTTTAAATCCTTAAACATTTTTATATGCGGACAAAATTCTTCTTTATATATTTCGCCGATTTTGGTGTAACCGAGTTTTTTATAAAAATCTTTTGCCTGTATTTGAGCGGAAAGCTCGATATGATGTGCACCCAATTCAAGTGCTTTTTCTTCAAGTATGGCAATAACTTCACTGCCGAGCGACTGACCTCTGTATTCTTTCATAACGGCGATACGGCCGATTTTCATGCAACCGTTGAAAAACAGTCGTCCCGTTGCACAAAGATTATCGTTTTCATCGTACAAAACAAGGTGTAAAGCGGTTTCGTCAATGTCGTCAAATTCGTATTCAAAACCCTGCTCTTCCACGAAAACGGACTGTCTTATCGCTCTTGCATCCGGACTGTTATTGAGTCCTTTGGATAGTGTATATTTCATAAATTCACCCCTAACATTCCTATTATATCATACATATTGCATAAAAACAAGTGAAATTTTAAAAATCAGAAAAATATTCAAAAAAAATTCAAAATGCTATAATTAAGTATTGCAAAAACAATAAAAAGTGATATAATATATTTGTAAGCTACACAGTGGGGAGGCGAAGAAGATGTCAGAGGGGACAGTGGAAGAACTTCAAGAAAAAGTTCATCAACTGGAAGAAAATTTACGAAAAGTAAAGAGTCTTGATGAACTTACCGGACTTTACAACAGGAATACATATTATGACCGTGTCAGGTGCAGATTTGAAAATGAACCGGACAGAGAATATGTTATTGTTTGTTTTGATGTCGAGAAATTCAAATTTGTTAATGACAGATTCGGTTTTGTCGAAGGTGACAGACTTCTTAGCTATATAGGCAAGAAATTGCAAGAAAGAGCCGCAAAATACGGTCTTGTAGCCGCAAGGCTTTCGTGTGATGTATTTTCTTTCATGGACTTTGAAGAAAATATTCAGCCGGATGCATTGGGTGCGGAAATTCAAAGTTGGGTAAAGGATTATCCGATTGATTTTGAAATAAGAATGACTGTGGGAATTTACCACGTTAAAACAAAAAATATCCCCGTAAGACTTATGTGCGACAGAGCAAGTTTTGCGTGTGAGTCAATAAAAAACAATTATCTTGTTAATGTTGCGGAATATAATGAAAGTGTGAAAAACTATGTTTTCTCGCAACATGAACTTTTAAACGAAAGTGAAAGGGCATTTGAAAATCACGAATTTAAAGTGTATCTTCAGCCTAAATACGATATACGAACAACAAAGGTAATGGGTGCGGAAAGCCTTGTAAGATGGCAGCATCCCGAAAAAGGTCTTATCTTTCCGAAAGATTTTATTCCGATGTTTGAGCAGAATATGCTTATTACAAAACTTGACGAATATATATGGGAAGAAAGTTGTCGAATTTTACGTGATTATATCGATAAGGGATATACCGCGGTTCCTATATCGGTGAATGTTTCGAGAATGGATATTTATTCTCTTGATTTGTCAAAGATTTTTGTAAATCTTACGGATAAATACAATATTGAGAGAAGATATTTGGAGATAGAAATTACCGAAAGTGCGTTTACAAGCGATGAAGAACAGATTTTGAAAGCTGTTGACGAACTTCGTGAATTGGGTTTTATTGTATTGATGGACGATTTCGGCAGTGGTTATTCATCGCTTAATATGTTGAAAGATATAAGCGTTGATGTACTTAAAATAGATACAAGATTCCTTGAGGCAGGTCGTGACGGAAATACAAAGGGTAAAGAAATTCTTGAATCGGTTATAAAAATGGCAAAGTGGATTGGTTTGGCGGTAATCGCCGAGGGCGTTGAAACGGACGAACAAAAGAATTTCTTGCTTGACAGAGGCTGTAATTATGCACAAGGATTTTATTTTTCAAGAGCGATAGATGAAGAATCTTTCGGAAAATTAATCAGTGACCCAAATAATGTTGCAAGTGAAAATTTGGACAACGTATTTGACAATACGATTGAATTTGAAGAATTGCTTCATTCCGATTTTATGACTGAGGGGCTGCTTAACAATATTTTGGGCGGCGTTGCATTATATTCGCTTAGTAATGACGGAAATAAACTTAATGTTTTAAAAGCAAACGAATTTTATTATTCAATAACTAAGAATTATCCGAAAAATGTTACTGCAGGCGGATATGACGGATTGGAAAATCTTCACCCCGATGACAGAGAAAAGGCAATAAAGGCATTTCGCGAATCTAAAATGGCGGGGAATAAAGGCGTTTCCGTACAAGTCAGAAATGTATTCGGTGAAGATGTTATATGGCTGTCGATTAAAATTTTCTACCTTGCAAGTCGTGAGGATTGTTCAATTTATTATGCGTCTGTTTCGAATAGCAGTGAACAAATGGGTGTTTTGAATAAACTCAATATGCTAAGACGCAGTTTTGAAACGGCACTTGACCTTATTGACGCCATTGCACTTGAGTATTATTTTATAAACAATACCATTGATGTAAAGACAAAACTTGCCGAAGGACATTCCTATATGTTTGGCACTTACATACAAAATGCACTTGAATATATTTTGGACAATAAGATTGTTCATCACGATTCGATGGACGAATACAAAATATTATGTAAGCATTTAAAGAAAAGTGATAAGCCGATTAGTGTTGTGCTTGACCTCTTGTATAAAGAAGATATGTATAATCGTTGTAAAGTTACAGCGAAAACAGTTTATGGAAATGGAAAGAGAATTAAATCGGTTATTGTAATTGAAAGTACAGGATTGGATGTAAAACCATAAAAAAAGAGAATGCAGTAGCATTCTCTTTTTTATGTTAATAAATTAATCTAAAATTTCACCGTTTGTACCGATTGTATAAACTTGCCACGGAATGAATTTACCACTGTTTTGCAACGCTGTTTTTGCGGCATACTCAATACCGCCGCAACACGGAACTTCCATACGAACTATCGTAACGCTCTTAATGTTGTTGCTTTCGATAATCGCTTGCAATTTTTCGGTGTAGTCAATATCGTCAAGTTTCGGACAACCGATTAGTGTAATTCTGTTTTTTATAAACTTGTTGTGAAAATTGCCGTAAGCGTATGCACTGCAATCTGCCGCAATAAGAAGATTGGCATTGTCAAAATACGGTGCGTTGACAGGTACAAGTTTGATTTGTACCGGCCATTGTGAAAGTTGGCTCGTTGAAACAGGCGTGCTTGTTTCGGTATTGTGCTTTATAGCCTTTGCCATACTGCCCGGACAGACAAACGCAGGCTTTTCTTGTTCTTTTGCTTTCTGCATATTTTGCTTTACCGCATCTTCATCAAATGCGGCGGCTTCACGGGTTTCAAAAGAAATCGCATTAGTCGGACAGGTAGGTAAGCAGTTTCCTAAACCGTCACAGTAATCGTCACGCAAAAGCTTTGCCTTGCCGTCAACAATCCCTATTGCACCTTCTTGACAGGCATCGGCACAAATACCGCAACCTGTACATTTATCTTCATCTATTTTTATAACTTGTCTTATCATAATAATCCTCCGTTTTAATATGTTTTTTCGACAATCACTATTATAATACAAAAATCAATAAAAGTCCACTATTTTAGTGTAAATTTCAAAGAAATATTATACCATTCCCAAAAGCATATAAATCAACGTTCCGACAACACCACTGCCAAGAATAATTGTAATTGCGTTCGTTTTAAATTTTCTGAGTAAAAACAGCGCCACAAGGAATATACCGAGTTCGACAAAACGAATATCTTTTAACGATGCAGAAAAAATATCGGTTTGGAAAAGTGCGAGCATTAGTATAGATGTGCCTGCGGAGGTTATAAGTGCGACAACAGCAGGACGAAGGGCGGATAAAACCGTCTGAACTCCGCCGACAGTGCGGTATTTATAGTAGAAATATGCGAGTATAAAGCATATGACAAATGACGGAATGATACAGCCGAGCGAGCAAAGCAACACACCGCCTATACCTGCGATACGCATACCGACAAATGTTGATGAATTTATGGATATAGGCCCCGGGGTCATTTCCGCAACTGTGATAAGGTCGGAAAATTCCTCCATAGTCATAAGGTGGTGTATGTTTACTATTTGTTCCTGAATAAGCGGAATTGCGGCATAACCGCCGCCGACACTGAACAGACCGATTTGTATAAATGAAAAAAATAATTTCAGTAAAAGCATTATCTAATCTCCTTTTTATGTTTCTCTTTTAAAACCGACACCAGTAAATCGAGTAGGCCTATTCCAAGACATACGAGTATGACTATAATAGCGCTTACCCCTAAAAAATAAGTACATACAAACGCAATAATCATCATTGCGATATATAAAATTCTGCGGGTTTTGAATACGTTTTTCGCAAGATTTATAACAACGTCAAATATAACTGCCGCAACGCCTGCACGCATAACTTGAAGTGCAACGGCTATGTATTTGTTTGTTCGGAATTGGTTATAGAACAGAGATATGATTGAAAGTACAATCATAGGAGGCAATATTGTGCCGAAAACGGCGGAAAGTGAGCCTAAAATTCCCGCCATTCTGTAACCTATTATAACAGACGCGTTGACGGGCAGCGGACCGGGTGCGGACTGAGTTATTGCGGTCACGTCAAGCATTTCGTCCTCATCAAGCCATTGCAGCTCCTCAACAAATTTTTTCTTCATTAATGAAACAATTACAAATCCGCCGCCGAATGTACATGAGCTTAAAACAAACATAGACTTAAATAATGTCCATAATATCCACGCTTTACTTTTTTTCATTATGTAAATTCTCTCCTATTTTATTTTTAACGATTATATTATATCATTCTTTTTTGTGTTTGTAAATTCATAGGTCAGAATAAGATGTTAATAATTTTAAAAAAATAATGGCTTGATATAAGAGAAAGTGCAAAAATGTAGTATTTATGCGGTTTAATGGCATTAATGAAGTAAATAAAAATCATTGAATATTGCAAAATTAAGCAAATTTATGCACTGTTTTGCACCAAAATGGTACATGAATGGTTTAAAATTAAATTTATAAAATAAGGGAAAGCAGACCATATATACTATCTAAAAAATAATTGCTTGTAATAAGAGTATATTAATATACATTTATTAGAAATAATTATTTTGCTGTTAGCGAACAACGATAATGTCAAAAATATTAATATTTTATCAGATTGCTTAAGAATGTAAATTTATAACATTTTGAAAAAGCCTTGTTTTATAAGGGATTTTCTATGTTCAAAATTTACTCAAAAAAGTAAAATTTAACACTTTAGTTCGGTGAAGTGGTCGATGCGTGGCATAGGTATGCGATTCTTTTAGATTAGAAATAGTTCAAAATATTCATTTGAGATAAACTTGGTTAAATAGTCAATAAAATTAAGCCTTTTACGAACTCACTCTATTAAGTTCGTATTATTGTACTTATACGAACTATAAAATCAAGCAAATAAGCCATTTTTTAAAAACATATCATAAGATACGAACTTTTAGTATTGACAAATACGAACTTTTAGTGTAAAATCTTCTTAGATAATAATTTTAAGAAGGTGAATGAGATGGCAAATAAAAAGACAATAGCATTAACAACAGAACAGTATAACGAAATAATCGACACAATGAAAACAGGCTTTACTGGATTTAGGTCAAATAATAGAATTGCAACGGCATTAGTGTTAGAAGCAAATTTAGGCTTGCGTATATCGGACATATTGAAGTTAACATTAAATGACATCATTAAAGACGGAAACAGATACAGACTTGATATAACAGAACAAAAAACAGGGAAGAAAAGGATGTTCACAGTACCGACTGAAATATATCAATATATAAAAATCTACTGCTTAGAAAATGGAATACAGCCACATGAACAAATATTTCCAATCACTGAAAGAGCGGTGCAGAAACAATTAAAAATCGTATGTGATTACTTAGGATACGACAACATTAGCACGCATAGCTTCCGTAAGATGTTTGCAAGTCAGATCTATCAAAACAATGATTATAATATTATTCTCGTCCAACAACTCTTACAACATAGTACACCGGCGGTAACACAAAAGTATATTGGCATATCTTCAAAGGACATTGAAACGGCTTTAAGTAACCACATATGCCTTAAATAAGCAAAAAGGACAATCCTAAAATTTGGATTGCCCTTATTTTTTTACATATCTAATATAATTAATTTGTGCGAGTGTTCCAATGGTCAACAACACTTGTTAAAACTTCAAGCCAATTTTTACTTTCATTGCTTGCAAAAGTGCGACCAACCAAATCTGAAATTTGAGCTTGACATTTAACACATCTTACTTGTGCACCAGGTAAAGAATATGCATTCATTACTTGCAATTTTGCCGCTCCTCCACAAAAAGGACAGATTTTTAAATCTTTATGCTCGTATTGTTCGGTTACAAGTTCATTTGTTTGTGTTTGATACGTATATGTCAGAATATTATTTTTGTCCGTAGACTGTGTAAAGTGTAAAAAGTTTTTCTCGTTCATTATAAAAGTCCTCCTTGATATATAAATGTGACAATATATTATATAATATTGCTCTGTATCATTGTATTGATTGCACATATTAATGCTATAAATAGTCCTATAAGTAAGCTTTGGTAGATGTCTTTAGTTCTCATGTTGCTTTACTCCTTGCCCTCTTAAAATGCTTGTATGGTGTGCACAATGGCATATCTCAGACTTACAATGTCATTGTCAACTGTATCAATCTTCTTTTGAATTTGTTCTGTATAATCATTAAGAACACTTGCCAGTACGTTTAGGCGGTCAAAACTCACGTTGTAATCATCTTTATCAAGTGTATGCTCTTGTAGCATTCCCAATAGCTCATTTATTACAGTCTGATTGTATTGAATATCATATAATTTATTAATCAGGTCATCAAGTCTATTTATCCATTCTGTTTTTAAATTATTCATTATTGTAATTCTCCTTTTTATTATTAGTATTAGGAGCGGAATAATACCGCTCCTTGTATGTTATTTCAATATATATTCAACCGCTTTTTCAGCTTTTGCCGATGCTACAAGTACCATATTTACATCACCTTTTAAAGCTTTTAACCATGATTGAATATAGGCGGCGGAATTATCCATAATATCCGTTGTGTCAATGTTTGTAACGTTGCATAAGATAGATGAGCCAATCTCGGCGGTCAATTCCTCTCGGCTGTATTCCTTATTGCCAAAGTGTGCGGTTGCGGTTAGTCGGTTTAATCTGTCCTTATGTCCTGTACTGTGTACCAACTCATGAAAGGCGGTAGCGTAATAATGTTGACTTGATGTAAACTGTGATAGTTTAGGAAGTACCACAATATCATCAGCTGGACGATAATAAGCTTTAGCACTGACTTCTTCATTTTGAAAGGTTATACCTGACTTATCAATATAGTTATCAATGACTTCTTGACATTTGCCGATACTATAATTTTCTCGTTCCTTTATAACTTGCTTGCTGTCAATGCCTTCAACATCTGAAAGGCTAAACACTCTGTAATATCTTAGTAATGTTTTAATTACTATCTCATCTGTGGCTTCATCTTCAAATTCAAGTTTTTTGTAGAATACCACTACATGAGATTTAGCACCTTTCTTTATTTTGCCGTTCAAGTCTTGAATTTGTTTAAAGGTAAGATATTCACCGCTATCAAGTAATAATCTATTGATACCTCTGTAAGGCTTTTGTGTGATATAATTAACCGCCTCGCCGCCAGCCCAAGGCTTATACCAAGGGATTACACCGCTTTCAAGCTTTTTAATAATTGTGTTTGTAACTATTTCCGCTACTGTTGCCATTATAAACAACCTCCTTAAAATTTGACTTAATAAGGCGATTATGCTATAATAAATATAGCCACCTTATTTTTGATTAGTTATTGTGGTGTTTGCCCCTGTATAAGTTGCCGCTTATACAAGGGCTTTTTGCTTAGTTAATTCTTAACATCATGTATTTACTTATCTTTACTACCTTACCGAATGTGTCAGGATAAAGAGCTTGAAGTTTCTTCTTATCAACTGTTGTACGTTCGCATTGACTGTAAGTAATGTGATGGTTAGGTGTTGTGATTTCGCTTATTTCTGATGTTGTCATCGTGTCCCTAACAAGTGCCTTTAGTGCGTCAATCTCTTCACTTATTGCCTTAACCTCTGCTTCTTTTTCTCTCATCTCTTCAATTAGATTGTCAAGATAATTTAGTTCATTTGTACCCATTTTAAAAGTACCTCCTTATTTAATATTGATTAGTTTGTTAAGGTGTTCCTTACCTTTAACTTGATTATATTATATCACTACGACACCATAAAAGCAATATACAAATCGTACAAAAATATAGTGTCGTAATTATACAAAATATACAACTACGACACTATAAATTTATGTTTGACTAAAAATGAATTTAATGTTATAATGAAAATAAGGTGATAAAGAAATTTATGCGACCTTGATATATTGGAACGGTGGCGGCTGTTCCGACACTCTCAAAAAGGGGGTGTTTTTATGGATTACATACAAATGATATTGACAATAGCTATAACAGCATTATTAATTGAATTAATAAAAACCATAAAAAAATAGTCGCCCATTCCCACAAATGAGCGACTAAAATATATTTATAGCTCGCGGAACGTTAAAACCGTTCCTCTTATATCTAAACTATACCACATATAAAAGAAAAAGTCAAGTAAAGAAAGGTGATAAAATGCCACAAACAGAAGCGCAAAGAAGAGCAAAGGCAAAGTATAACGCTAAGGCTTATGATAGATTAGAGGTCAAAGTTTTAAAAGGAAATAAAGATATTATCAAAGCATATTGCAATGATAAAAATACAAGTTTAAATGCGTTGATTAATTCTTTATTAACGGAACGATTAACCGCCGACGGTTATACTATGATAACAAAAGAAGATACTATATAATAAGGAAGAAACTCAATCACATCTCGCCAAAATTGGCGACATGGTAGGGGGATATTTACATTTTGTTTAGTCGGGTAATTTGTAAAATAGGCTATAGCTGATGTATTCACACGCCACGTCAAAAAATAAAAATATCGAAAAAATATAAAAAACAGTTGTATTTTTTGTTTACATGTAGTATAATATATATGAGGATAAAAATATCCTTGGTGAGCTGACATCATAATAATCTGACAGTAAAGTCAGTGTTTAGGCTGGCAAGTTGGGAAGCAACAGAAAAACTTCACATATTGGTCATGAAATATTGACAAGTTGGCAGACAACGGAAAAATCAGCAAATAAGAATATATAAGGGTGTCCTACATAAGGATACCCTTTTGTATTTTGGGAGTAATAAAACATATGAAGAATGTAAACAAAAAACAAGCAATAAAAATTATAACAGATGCGGCAAAAAAGTATGATGAGTTATTGAATAAAAAACATTTTTTGATAATATATCAAACTAAACGTAATATTGAATATGTAAAAATAGATTTCAGATCACAATATTTTTTACATTTAACGGGAGTAGAAACATCCTTAAGTGCTAAGGTCTTTTACTCTGCATGTTTGAATAATAGACTGTCCGAACAAAATATAAAGTTACAAACGCATGGTCATACACAACGAAAATTATTTGTATTACCATATTTACACGAGTTATTATTTAATCACTGTATGATAGGGGCTTCATTAAATAATGGCATTCGTATTGATACTGATTATTTTATTGGTAATACAAAGACTGTTCTTAGCTTAGGCTTTAGAGATGTTAATAATATTGATAGTGGGGATATTCCAGTGTCACTATACTATGAAAATATAAAAAAATTAACAAAGCCTACATATAAGGTTTTGGGAATATTTTCAAAGATGTATTATGAGGAAAAATTTAATGTATGTACATATTCGTCTGGTTTAGAAGAACTACAATTACCGGAAGACATAAAAGATATGATTGCATTAAATGAGTGATGTTGACCATCTTTCCTTAACAGGTTTCTGAGTAATGCCGATATATTTCTTACCATTGTTAAGATTAGTATGTTGATAAACTTTATAATTGTTAATAATAATTCCTCCTTTGTTTTATCCTTAGTGATACTTACGAGAGTTCAGTTGACATCCACTGGTGGACGTCTATTTTTAAGAAGTGTGAATTTAGACATCCACTGGTGGATGTCAACTGAACTGAAAGAAGATATACAACAGTTTAAGAAGACAGACTATTACGAGTGGAATTTCGCATAGCTCAATTCTCACTCGTTGAATTACATTTTTTGTTGTGTTATGTCTTGTATGAAATAGTCTTTTTTAAATCTTATCTTATTGAATTAAATCTTATCTTCTATATATGTTATTCTCTGTTTAATCGGAGGTCTATCATATAAATATTCTTTTTGTGAAAACACACATTGCCGATTGACAATGTGTATTAGTATTAGCCACTAAGATACTGGGCTTGTTTCTATTTCTGTTGTTTTAAATCTTCAATCTCTTTCCGCAAATCATCAATTTCTTCCTCTTCTTCTTTATTCAATCGCATCTGGTAATTAAGTTTTTTATAAAAAAAATATAAATCATTGTATAAATGCCATATGATTTGACGGTATTCTTTATGAGATAAGTATAGCGGTATATCATCATATTTGATGTAATTATCAGTTTCAAAAGTGTTAGAAACATTGAAGCAAATAGGCATTTCACTTCTAATATTTCCATAGTGCCCTTTGTTTTTCCACATCATATAATCATAAAAGTCAAAATTTTTTACTACAGTATCAAATTCTAAATATCCATACTCATCAATATCTTTAAGTTTTGTTGCTTTTTTTTCAATAAATGGATTACTTAATTTGTCTCTTAAATTTTCAATATCGAGTTTACTAACTTCGATTTTATCAAGTCCATAATCTAAGCAGTAGTTATTGTAAACATCTAATGCCAATTTTAATGAGATGAAAAGGTTGGTTTGTGAAATTTCGTCCGAAAAACTTTTTTTTAAATTGGGAAAAGCTTTAATTATCCATGTTATAACTAACGTATCTAATTGTACAAATAAATCTTTGAGTTCTTTTTCAATTTTATCAGATGGCATATTTTGAATATCTGATATAAATTCACGAAGGTTTTTTCCGGCGTATTGGAGATGTCCTCTCATTTGGCTGAAATCAACATATCCAATAAAATCTAAAAGTTCACCGTCAGAATTTATGAGGTTTTTCTTTTCTGTAATTTCTATTGACTGTAACTGATCATCTAAGATTTCTTTGGTGAGTTCTTTGGATGTACCAGATATATACATGAACAAATCAATCAAGTCCGATCGCTTTATAGTCTTTAAACGTCCTCTTTCAATCTGGGCTAACCAACCTTGACTTTTATTTATTGCTTCGGATACTTCATTGGCAGATTTATGACTTGCTTTTCGTGTATCGCGTAAAAATTTGCAAAATCTTTTGTTTAAAGTTATTTTTTTGCCTAACATATTACCACCTCCAACTTTTAGAATAATACAAAAAAGGTACTTTGTCAAGCTAAAATTAGGATTTTGGGAGTAATATAACGGGAAAATGATACAATTTAGAAAATAGTTTAAAATGATACAAAAAGAGGGGTTGACAATACAAAATATATCTGATAGAATATGTACATAAAAGAAAAGGCACTCTGTAATACAGAGTACCTAAAAACTAACATATAGATATTGGCGTATCCATATGTTATTAAATCGCTCATAATCATTGGCGTGATTATGAATATACTGATGGTCACAGAATAAATCTATGCCAATCATCACATACCTTGATTATATCATAGATTTTAAAAAAGTCAACACTTTTTTGTACTGTGACTATCACATAAGGGTAATTTATTAATTACCTTTGGTTGTGGTAGTCTTTTTTATTTCAATTATATCAGAGATTTCACATTTTTTTTACAGAACAACGTTACACATACACAAACCAAAGAACAAGTAAATAGAGTGGAGGTGTTATTTGCATGCTAAAAAATCGAATTCTTGACTACTTGGAAAGATATGCAACTCCCAAGACAGTATTTTGTCGGCGAGTAAATATATCGACAACTGCATTAAGACGATATTTGAATGATGAATTAGTCTTTTGCAAGGAGACAGAGGATAGAATCACAGATTATCTTGATAAATTCAAGTTATGAAAAAACAAAACGGAGAATGTATTAATAGGTACAAAACCCACAATAAAAGAAATACGAGGTAAAGAATTATGAAGAATGAAACAAAGGGAAGAAGAACATCAATAGGTAATGTGGCAAGAATATTGTCTTGTAATTCAATGGCAAAGGTAGTAAAGGCGGAATATCACTACAAGGCATTGACTCCGATGGAAGTGACACCAATTGACACAACAACCATGTTAAAGTCAATAGAATCTTTGGCGAAGAACATTGTCTTTGCGTGTTGTGTTGATTGGAGATTTGAGAATGTATCAAAGACATCTAAGACGGAAGATTTTATTGTCTATGGTGATATGAATGACAAAATAATTGGAACAGTTGTTGTTATACATTTGAAAGCAATAAACCAAAATCAAGTAAAACAAATTGAAGATGAACTCAATAAGACTATTTTTCAAACACAAAAAGAGAATATATAAATGTAACAATATTCACAAACGTAAATAAGAAAGGAAAATTATTATGCAACAACTCAATATTAATGAACTAAAACCACATCCAAGAAACAATGAATTTTTTGATGATATGACCGGCGATGCATGGGAAGCATTTAAGGAATCAATCAAAACATCGGGGATAATTGAGCCTATTGTCGTTACAAAAGATATGACTATTATATCAGGACACCAACGCTACAAGGCTGCTAAAGAACTTGGCATTAAAATGATACCTATAAGAATTAGAGAAGATTTAATTGACGAAGATAAAAAATTAAAGGTTTTGCTTGCAGCTAATTTTGGCAGAAGTAAGAATGACGATGCAAAACAACGTAAAGTGGCTGTTGAATATGTAAGATTGTGTGGTTATGGACAAGGTGGAGATAGAAAATCAAACTGCCAACTTGGCAGTTTGAAACTTTCGGACATTGCTAATCAATTAGGAACAAGTGAAAGAAATTTAGCGAGAGCTCTATCCATAGAACGTAATCTTACAGAATCAATGAAAGAACTTCTTGATACTGGTGTAATATCGAAAACAGTTGCGTCTGATGTTATTACTTCTTTATCAAAAGATGAGCAAGAAGAACTTATAAAGTCTATGGATATAACAAAGAAGATCACTCAAAAAGAAGTTCAGCAATACATAAATGAAATAAAGCAGTTAAAACAGATAATCCAGAAATAAAAGAGTTAAAAGATAAGATTTCTGATTTGCAAAAAGAGAAAAGTATATTAGAACAAAAAGTTAAAATCTATCAGACAGAGGCGGATAGATACAATAAACTCAAGTCCAACATTGAATTTCTCACACAACAGAAGAATGATATTGGCAGACAAATAACATCTTCATCAGAATTAGCCGGCTTGACCGTCCGTTTGCAAAACTTATTGGAAACAGAATTTGCACCTATCAAATATAAACGTTGTATGGAGAATATTAATAATGACGAAGTATGTATGGAAAATCTGATGGATATTATTCATAAACTTGATTCATGGTCTGATGAGATGAAAAGACTTTTGAACAATGATTATATTGTGGATGTTCAATAAAGAAAGGAAGGTGATTATGGAAGAAATAAGAAGTGCATAGCCTTCTGAAAGGTAAGTAGTTAAGGTTGAGAATTCGGAAGTCGGCTTCTTCTATATCTGAATAAGAAGAATTTGCAACCACCGGCGAAAGTAATTACATACATGGAGAATATCATAGTGGACAATGTTCACAGATTATAAAAGATTGGAGATTTTAAAATATGGAAATGAAGAAAGAGCTAGTTGAGAAAGTAGAACTAACTGAGAAAGTAGAACAACCGAGTTTTTCGGTTGAAAATATTCGAGAAAAAAGACCAGCATATCATAGGTCAGGTGATTTGGTATGGAAGAACAAGCCTAAGAGACCAAAACAATATGTACAATATCCGATAGAGAAAATTCATTATAGCAATGAATTCATTGTTAGAGAAGATATTCTTGAACAAAGTAGACAGATGCATCAAGAAACCGGCGAACTCATTCCTATTTGCTTGAATGTTGGAGAATTAATAAATGGATATGAGCAAATTTTGGTGGCAAAAGAAAACAACATGGATTCTATTCCATATATTGAAGCAAAGCCATCTAAAGAGGAATTGAAAGTAAGACGCAAACGAAACAAAAACCGTAGAAAAAAAGAAAGAAGAAGTAAAAGAAAGGCGAAGAACAGATAATAGACAAAATATCAAACTAAACGGAGAATATTACAGTGGACGGTGGTTTGACTATCGTCCACAGAAAAAACGAAGGAGGAATTTATTTGGTTGATGAAAAAGTGATTAAGGTGGTAGACGACATTATGGGAAGTGGTAAAAGCACTTGGGCGATTAATTATATTAACAATAATCAAGAAAAGAAATTTTTGTGCATTGTACCTTTGCTGGAAGAGTGTGATAGATTTAAGAAACAGACTGATATTGACATAGTTGATCCTGAAGCATGGGGATCAAAATGGAACAATCTAAAATGGCTGGTGGAGAATGAAAAAAATATTGTTACAACTCATGCACTTATTCAGAAGATGGATTTGGATATGTTGGAACTGCTAAAAAGTAAGGACTATGTCTTAATGATTGATGAATGCTTGGATGTGTTATCGCCATATAAGATAAGTAAAGATGACGTTCGGATTATATTCAACGAAAATCTTGTATCTTTAGACGATAATGGTTTTTTAGTATGGAATGAAGAGAAAAATCTATATAAAGGAGCATATGGCGATATTAAGAGGTTGTGTAGCTTTAAATCGCTGATGGGATTCAAAAAAGAAGGCAGTGATGAACTGGCGAGAATATTAATGTGGAATTTCCCAGTTGACTTCTTTAAATGTTTTGAGGAAAGCTATATCTTTACTTACTTATGGGATGGTAGCATACAGAAGTCGTATTTTGATCTACATAAAATTCAATATGAAAAATATATGCTTAACTGCGACAATGAACTAATAAAACACGATATCAATCTTGAATATCAGAAGAGAAGCAACATAGCCAGTTTAATAGATATATATGAAGGTAAATTCAATAATATAGGAGGAAAAATAGGGAAGTCAAATCCATTGTCGAAGTCATGGTATATCAATAATAAAAGAAAAAATAACATATCAATATTTAAACAATTAAAGAGTAATACCGAAAACTTCTTTCGAACAATCACAAATACAGAATCAGATTACAATATGTACACAACATTCAATTCATATCAGAAATATGTTAAGGGAAAATCATATTCAAGAAATAAAGTAAACTTTGTTGCTTGTAATGCAAGAGGAACAAATAAATATAGAGATAAAAGATCATTGGCATATTTAATAAACTTCTTCATAACACCGGACATTAAAAAATTTATCACACATTATGATATGAAATTTGACGAGGATTTGTTTGCTTTATCTGCACTACTACAATGGATATGGAGAAGTCAGATTAGAGATGGAAAACCTATACAAATATATATACCAAGTGAACGTATGAGAGGACTATTAAAAAGATGGATTGATGAGAGTGTTCAATTAGATAGAGTTGCTTAAATGTGCAAAATTGAATTTAAAAACTGCACATTTGACTCTAAAAAGCTTGATTTTTCCTACGTTTTTTGAACCATTCACTAAAGAAAAGAGTATGTAAATACTATTAAAAAATGAGATGAAAAAGTCATAGAATAAAAATTTAAGTTTGACCCCCTTTTTTTGTTGGGAAGCTTATATATAAGGTTAACACCCAAAAAGGGGGGTCAAAGAAATGTACAAAAGTAATAATGTAAAAGTGAAAAGATAATAATGATTTTGTGTAGCGTAAGCGGAACAATAATCATTTGTGTCTGGAACAGACACCCACTAAGGAGGAAAATGGAATGGATAAAAGTTATAGAATGAAGATGGAATATAAGATACAATCAAATACACTTACTAAAGAATATATATTAAATTGTATTGCAAAGTATGAAAATAAAATTAATGAACTTGCATACAAGGAAAAACGATATAGAGCAGTCGGCTATAATGACTTTAAGATTCGCATGAACAAGATGGTTGAATATAGAAAACCTTTTATTGATGTTCTTATGAAAGAATATGACATGTCATTAGATAATATTAAATCTGCATTGCTGACGGTAAAGGATAAGAATATTCCTACGAAAGCTATATGTGATGAGATAAGAGATATTATTATAAGCGGATGTTATTTTGTTGAGTAGTGGGTGTCTGAAACAGACACAAAAAGATGTGTTCCGCTTACGCTACACAAATCTTTAGAATAGAACATTGTATTAGGAAAAGTAAAGGAGATAGAATTTGATTTGAAGTGGAAGTGTAAAGTTGGTAAATATTATACTTATCCTGCATTTGATAAGGATAGCAAAAAGTTGAAATTAATTAAAGACTATATAGAGAATGGGATATATGAGCCTGATCTTAAAGTTGATGTTTGTGATGACAAAGAAATCATTAAAGTAAAAGTTAGTGCTGATGATTTGCAAACAATAGTCGAATCAAAAGCATTAAATAAAGATAAGAGCAAGCATATCGTTGAACATCTTATACATGAGATGTTATCTAAAGATGAAGACGGCAATTATAAATATCCGACTGCCGGCGAAAGGATAGAATATCTTAACAGAAAATTTTACGGTGATGATGACACTCCATCAGATGTAATGATATTCTTTTGCGAGTTGTTTGAAAAGGTCGGCAGAAGTAATATTCAGACTATTGCCGAATTGGACAACACTAAATTTGTGGTCAAAGTAAATAACGGAAATCCTATAAGCAGAAGTCGTAGTCCTCTATCATATTTAGGAAGTAAGATAGACAATGTTTATGATTCTGACAACACAGTTGAAGATCGCATATATAGGAAGAGTAAGGAAGACAAATCTGAAATATCATTGGATGAGCTTGAAAATATAACAGACATAAATACTTGTACATATATTAAGGATTCTACATATGATGACGAAAGATTGAATAATTATATTTATCTGCCTGATGAGTTGAAGTTAATCATGATGTTGTTGGCTGACTATACACGCGAAGAAATTATTCAAATACTATATAATAAGTACAACATCAAATTATCAAAATCACAACTAAGAACAAAAATCAAACATATAGCAAAGCAACTTAAAAATCCGATTACTGTTGTTGACAAAAGAATAAAAAAGTGTTGTATGTGCGGAGAAGAAAAAAATATTACAGAGTTTTCAAAGGACAAAAGTAAAAAGGGCGGATATAGTCCAAGATGTAAACAATGCGATAAAGAGAGAAAAAATATAAAAAAAGTGGGAAATTTGACAAAAACAGCTTAGTTATTCGTATATAGAGTATAAGGGTGATATACATAACATGCAATGGAGGAGTTGAGGTGTTGTGATTATCATTCTTTCAATATAGACAAAGAGAAGTCTTGTATCAACATTTGCAGTCATATCTCCACAAATGTGATTTGCAATAAAATTAGTGCCGAGTACAACAAATATATAGGTGCAAGGCTTTTCTTTATCTTATATTAAGTTGTAAGGTTAATACGGTAGAAAGGAGAGCATAAGTAATGTTGAGAGAAAAAGTAACAGCTTACTTGGATGAAAGTGGAATCCCAAAGACTGTGTTTTGCAGAAGATTGGGTATCTCTACTAATCATCTGTATCAATGGCTTAACCATGATAGAAACATATCTGATGAGTTAAGTTTCAAGATTTCAGATTACTTGAAGAAGTATTCTATAAAATTCTAAGATTATTTGACATTCAAATTGATTTGAAAAATTCTTTTGAGCACAGTTCGTGCAATTATTTTACAACCAAAAGCAAATGAAACTAATATTTTATCACGTTTTTATAATTTTGTGATATGGCTTTTCTTTTGTTTTTCAAAAGTGATAAATTTGTGAAAAAAGCCTTATGGTATAAGGAATTTTAGTCATATCCCTTATAGAGAAATGTATACAAAGTGATAAAATTTGAACAGAACAGAGGTGGTCGCCTAATGTCCGTTTCAGGACAGATTGACAAAATTTTAAGGAAAAAAGATAAGAAACTACAACTGATTGCAGATGATATTGCGGCGGCGGTTAAAGATAAACTGAAAGAAAATCTTGAGAAAAATTGGTATTCAACATATTCGCCTAAGTCATATTTTCGTACATGGGATTTATTTGATAGCGTGACGGCTGAGGTTACGCATGACGGCAGGTGTAATTATTATATTCAAGTGTATTTTGATTCGGCTAAGATTTCTTCCGTCCAAAATGATTCAGGCTGGAATTCACATATGGGATTTGATGGACAAAGCTTTAAGAGTGGCTTAGTGTCATTGATTGAACATGGAATGATAGGAAGTAAATATAATCCACGCAATGGTAATTCCGCTCATATGATTGAATTTACACAGAAGTGGGCTAATCAATATGCAAGACAGTTGTTAAAGAGTAGGTTATAGGTTAAGGTAAGAAGGAGACAATATATGGATTATATTATTGATGAAAAAATTGTTAAGAACGCAACAATGTTGACATTGGAAGAACAGTATGAAAAAGCTTTGATCGGTGCAGCTTTCGTATTAGATACGAATGACGGTGTAGCTATGATTAACACATACTACAAGCAGTTATATCTGATGAATGTGCTTGTGGTTGACTATTTGCATTTAATTGATATTGGCAAAAATACATTGATTTCAGAAGAGGAATACAACGACTTAATGGCAAGTGATATTTTTGGACAAGTCGCAGACAAAGCAAAAGCTATTGCAGAAAGTTATAACATATTTAAGTCAATGTTTGCGGACGAGATAAATAATGAGAAATTACATCAGAATGATGTGTTTATTCGTTTGGAAGAACAGTTAAAGATAAACACAACTCCTGAAATGATAGAAAAAATAGAACAACAAAAAAGTGAACTTATGGACAAGTTGAATCAGCTTGGCAAGAGTGCGGAATGATGGGAGATAATCTATGGGGGATGATGTAGTACAATTAAGATTATCTCTAAATGAAGAGACGGTCAAACAAGTTCAAAATAGAATACAGAATATTGTAAATAAGTTAAACAATAGACGAGTTAATATTACTGTTAATACGGGCAATCTTGACAATGCACTTAAACAGTTAAACACATTGCAAGAAAGAATTAATCGTATTAATAACACTCAGATTAGAGTAAATAGTAATTCACTTTTAACGACTGAGCAACAACAATATAGGTTGGAAACGCAACGTTTGGCAGTGTTACAAAGAATTCAACTTGCACAAGAACGAACAAACCAAACAAGAAATAATGCAATATCGGCACTGGCAAGACAAAACAGGACGCTTACACAGAATCTGAACGTAACACAAAGAATTGACGGAGAAGTTCAGCATACTCACTCTCATATGAGAGATACGGTTGAACAGACTAATAGTTTTGTTAATCTCTTGCAAAATGGCTTGACTGCATTTATGGGATACAAGGTCATTAATCAAGTTTATGAATCAATTTCGGATGCGTATTCTGAACTTAAGAATGTTGACAGTGAGATGGTAAACATACGAAAAGTTACCGGTAAGAGTGCGGACGAGATGGAAAGACTTGAAAAATCTTCATATAAAATCTCACAAAATTATGGACGGTCGCCGTCCGAATACTTGGCATCAACCGCCGCATTTGCTAAAGCCGGATATAATGACAAATCGGATAAGTTGGGTGAGTTGGCACTGCTGACCGAGAATGTCGGTGACGTGGACAATGACCTTGCTAATCAATTTTTGATAAGCAGTGATGCGGCTTGGAAGTTAAACGGTGACATTGAACAATTATCAACTATACTTGACGGATTCAATGAACTGTCAAATAGGACAGCTACAACTGTAACCGACTTGGCTGAAGGAATGACAGTGTCTGCCTCAGTATTCGCACAAGCTGGACTTTCGGCAAAAGATTACTCGGCTTTAGTCGGCACTGCACAAGCTAAAACGCAAGAGAGTGGTAAGGTAGTTGCAAGGGGAATGCGAACTATCTTGATGAATATAAGGCAGATAAAAGGTACTGACTTAGAGACTGGTGAAATCATTGATGAAAACAGTTTAGCAAAGGCAGAATCGACATTGGAAGATGTAGGTATTGATATTCGTGAGACAGTAAACGGAGTGTCTGAGCTACGCAATCCTATGCAGATATTACAAGACCTTGCTGACAAATGGGAGAATTTATCTTCTGTTCAGCAGTCAGCAATACAAGAGGCATTGGCAAACAAAAGGCAGAGTAATATATTTACTGCACTTATGGAAAACTTCAATGATGTGAAGAAAGCAAGTCAAATCTATGACGAGTCAGCCGGTAGTGCAATGAGAGAAAATGAGTATTATCTTGACTCGTGGAACGCAAAGCTTGAGATGTTAAAAGCAAATTGGACAAGTTATATATCAAGCATTACTGATATTTCTGCTATTAAAACAAGTTTAGACGTTGTGTCAGGTATACTAAAGCTACTAAATACAGGTGTCGGTCAATTTGCTACTCAGATGACGTTATTAGTGGTGTCTTTGAATTTGGCAAACAGAGCTTTACAAGCTTTTGCGGCTAACAATGTATATGCAGGTATCATTCAATTAGGTCTTGCTGAGGGTAACTTAGGTATGGCAATAAGAATGGTTACCGGTGACTTGATTGAGCAGGCGGCGGCATGGGCGGCTACACCGGTAGGCATGATAACTATTCTCATTGCGGCGGTCTATGGAATAACTAAGGCATATGATTTATTTACTGTATCGCTTGATGAACATAGACAAAAGCTTGATGACTTAAAATCTAAATATGATGAATTTGAATCAAAATTACAGTCAATTCAAAGTGAATTAGAAACCGCCACTCAACGTATTGTTGAGTTAGAAGCGAAAGATAACTTAACATTTGTTGAAAGGGAAGAATTAGATAAGTTAAAAGAAACAAATGCAGAATTAAAACGTCAACAAGATTTATTGGAGCAAAGTAAAAAGCTTGCACAAAATGATGTAAATAAAGAATTTGTAGCCACAATGAAGAAAGATGTTGACGATAGTAGCGAATATCAATATTTTTCTGCTGAACAAACCGCACACAAAACTTTGTCTTGGGGGTCATTCTTTAGAAATTTCGCAGCAGGTGGATTGGCAGCAGGATACAAGGAAGATGAACGCTCATATATTGAGCAACAATTCCAACAATATGAAGAATTAAAAGACCAATACGCAAATGCCACAACTCAAAAAGACAAAGACAGAATTGACAAGCAAATCAAAGAGATAGAAACATATCTTAATGATAAATCTCAACAATGGCTGACTGACTCGGACGGCATTGATTACATAACAAATCCGCAAAATGATGATGAACGTAAGGTAAATGAATATCTTGATTATATCAATGATTTTCGTGATAGAGTTGCAATCGAAACCGGCGGTACAGACGCAAAGTATAATGCTTTTACTCGTATATTAAACAAGGACGAGTTTTCAGACATAAAGTCACAACTTGAATCTTTAGGTGATGTTGGTGAATTAACCGGCGAAAAGATTAAAGATTTAATTCCAGTTGGCAGTGAATTGTACAATAAGCTTGTAAGCTTAGGTGTTATAGCGGAAGATGATAGTTCATGGTACGGTAATCTTGCTAATACATTTAATAAGGTTACTGAGGCGGCGGATACTAATTCAATCGCTTTAAAAGAACTCAACGACTCATTAGACAAAATCCAATCAGCATATCAAGTAGCATCGACAGCCATTGAAGAATACAATAAGAATGGATATTTATCAGTAGATACATTCCAAAGCTTAATGGAATTAGAGCCTGAATACTTAAATCTGTTGATGGACGAAAACGGTACACTTGCACTTACTTCTGAAAACTTATATAAGCTTACAGAAGCAAGAATAAATGACCTTGCTGCAAAACAAGCATCAACATTAGTAGACAGTGTAACAAAATTAGGTAGTGAAGCCGAGCAACTTGACTACTTAACTCAATCTACAAAGGAAGCAACCGAAAGTACATGGGGTTTGGTATATGCAAAGATAGCAGAGGCTCAAGCAGCAGGCACGATCAGCGATGATGTTGCCGGACGTTTGAAGTCACGAGTAGACGCATATCAAACTTGGGCTAAAAACACAATAGACGGAATTAACAAAGGCAGTTTAGGCAAATCTTCAAACAGTTCTAAGTCTAAAGAAGACAATGCAAAAGCATTAAAGGACTATGAAGATAAAGTCAAAGATATTAACGAAAAACTTGAAGAACTTGACAAGGCAGAGCATTTATCAAACTTAAAATACAGCATTGAAACAATCACACAAGACCTTAATAAGTTTGAACAATCACTTGATAGATTATCTTCAAAGCTTGATTTGACATTTGAAAAAGATTACAGTGCAAAGCTAAGTATTATCGGTCAACAATTCTTAGGAGCTTCACGTTACGGCGGTGAAATGCGTGTTGAACTTGAGAGGTTATTGGCTATTGAGCCACAAACGGCAGATGAAGCAGGAGAACTTGCTTCAAGACTTGAAAGCTTATCTGACAGTTTCTTTGAGAATGAAAAGAATATCATTGAGTATAGAAATTCATTGTTTGAAACAGCAACAGATTATTTGGGCGAATCTGCGAGTGCTACTGTTGAACAAGTAAACAATGCTAAGAGTATTTTGGATAATACCTTTAATGTTATTAAGAATGGTTCATTGTCAGGTGATGGTTTTTGGTCGGCTACTCTCCTACCGTCTATCTCAAAAGACAAGGTTACTAAGCAGAGAGCAGAAAACAATAAGCTTATCAAGGAAGAAAAACGCTATCAAAACGCTATTGCTAAAATCCGTAAAAAAGCAACAGATATGTCTTATGCGGAAGAAAAAGAGGAACGTGAAAAGCAACGTCAAGAATATCAAGAAGAACTTCAAGAAGCTTATGAGGACTATCAAGATAAGATTAATGATGTTATAGGTCAAAATATTGAGGTTTCAGACAGCGTTAAGAATATTGGCGATGAGTATATGAATACTGCCGATAAGGCGGAAAATGCTGCTCAGAGAATGTCAGACGCAATGAAGAACATCAATTGGGAACCGCGTTCATATGCGAATAAATCTTATACTTATGAGGATGGTGCTCCTACAAGTGCACAATATCAATATGCTTATGATGACTCTAAGTCAACTGTAGTTGTAACTAAGAAAGCCAAAGGTGGCACAACAACAAATGGTCTTACAATTACAGGAGATGGTACTGGAGCATACGCAGGACAAGAAGCGTATATAGGACAAGATGGCAAACTTCATCTATTCAATAATGAAGCACAACTGTCTGAACTACCTCCTAATACTCGTATTATCAATGCAAAAGACTTACAGAATATTATCAAATATACAGGCATGAAGTATTTCTATCAGCCTATTGAAAATATTCAATCTGCAACGGTTGATAAGTTTGCACAAGGCAATACAAATGTTTCATTCTCCCCTATTCCATATAATGCGTTATCAACTCAAGCATTGTATTCAGATGTTAACGTACAAGCAATGGTTGAAGAGACTATTACGGAAATCAACAATGAGTTTAATGCTTTAAAAGGCAATATAAAATTTAGTGCCGTACAAAATGCATTCAAGAACAGTTTGACTGATAAGAAGATGTACAAAGACTTATCAAACACTATTGTTAATATGACATCGCAGTCGCTTGACAAAGCTGATAAGAGTACACTTTCAGATTCGGTTGTTGGACTTATTTTGCAAAATTCAGCTTGGAATGATTTACCGAATGAATTGCAGAATAAATTGTCTGAATTGAATGTAAATGCAGATAATTGGACTGATTGGATAAAAGACTCAAATAATTCACTTCAAGCATTTAACCTAATGCAAGATGGTGGAATGAGTAGTTGGGATTTGCTTGATAGCAATGTAACTTCTCTGCTCCAACAAGCAGGTATTAATGGCAAAGACGCTTGGGATAAATTTGTACAAGATGACCCACTACAAGCATTGACTTTGTTATCATCTTCTTGGAATAGTATGAATGATACTATTGGGCAATATATGACAGATGCTCAAAGCATTGCTGCCAATGGTGCAAGGGCTATTCAATCACTACAAATAATTGCACCGTCTATATCGGAGCAATCTTGGAACGCATTACAAGTATTGATTGCTAATAAGATACAAGAAATCATATCATTAATGAATGAAGTATTTGGTGAAAATACAGTTGATATGAACTTTGCTATCAATGTAGGCGGAAGTTTACAAGGAAATGCACAGACTAATCCGCAAGGCGAAAGTGCGGTAGTCGATTCTGCTCGTAAGTATCTTGGAACACCTTATGTTTGGGGCGGTACTTCTCCGTCTGGTTTTGATTGTAGCGGATTTGTACAATATGTATTAGCTGAAAACGGTAAATCAGTGCCGAGAACATCACAAGAACAGTTTGCAGGCGGACAAGCCGTTGATAAGAGTAATCTTCAAGCTGGCGACTTAGTATTCTATAATTGGCAAGGTGGAACAGATGCAACTCATGTAGGTATATATGAGGGTAACGGCAAAATGATACATGCTCCACATCCGGGAGATGTTGTCAAGGAAGTTGACTTTAATTCTTACGGTCAAAATGCGTATCTTGGTGCAAGACGTTACTATAAAGGTACAGAGGGTGCATTGCCGGGGCTTGCTAAACTCGGCGATGAAGCAGAAGTAAAAGGATTAAACTATCCTACACCTGAAATTCTTATCAGACAAAAGACAGGTAAAGCATATCTTACTGGCTTAGACGGCACACAAGTTGTTAATCTTGACAGAGGAGATACTGTTATTCCTTATGCTGATACAAAGAGAATTTTAAATGGTAATGTGCGTCATGCTTATGCCAAAGGTACACCGAATGCCAAAGATGCTATATCAAGAATTTTAGGTATAGACAGAGTTAAGAATAGAGTTAATGACAGTAGAAATAATAATTCTTCAAGAAGTAATAATTCGGGTATAACAAATAATACAGTTCAACAATCGTGGGATACAAATGATTTCGGACAAGGCAAAGGCAAATCCCATTCATATACTGCTTTTGATGAAAATGGTTATTTAGGTTCGCAATTAGGATATTGGGACCCTTCATCAAATGCATGGAAATTATTTAAAAAGTTATTAGACAGTGGCAATTTGTCTACTGATGAAAACGGTATCTATACATATAAAGGTGCTCGTCTTGTTGCTATGACATCGACATTCGGTAAAGCCGGAGATGTGATTAGAGTAACGCAAGATGATGGTAGTGCTTATTACGGCATTATCATGGACGAAAAGTCGCAACAATATACTTGGTATGATAATAATCCAGCCAACAAATACGGTCATAATAATGGCATGGATATTGTTGAATTTGAGGTTAAGAAGTCAGCTATTGCTCCTGCTTATAAAGCTAACGGCGGTACTCCTCCATATGGTAATTTGAATCATGCAATTAGTATGATTGAAAATTTAGGTAGTTTGGAAGGTTTTGATTTCTCTGATATGCCTGATGTTGGTGGTACGTCTGTATTAACTCAAAAAATGCAAGAGTTTATGTCTAAGCTTCAACAAGTTTATGGTACATTTAAGACTAATACTCATACATCGGCTACTAAAGTTGGCAATGTAAAGTCTTTAGGCGACAAAAAGCAAAGTAGTTATAGTTTTGACGTCCCATTTACTCAAAGAGAAAAAGGTGGTATTGTTCCTGCCGGCACAATCGCACAAGTGAATGAACATAATAAGCCAGAAGCAACTATTGACGAAAAAGGTAATCTTGTTCCGTTGGGTGACGGTACTTCGCAAGTGTTTGTTTCTGATAAGCCATTCCCTGTTATTAATGCCGATGATTATGCTAAGATTAAGAAGTATGGCGGTGATAAAAAGCCAGTACAGTTCTTAAAGAACGGTAATACATCAGTCAGTGTTAATGCCGATGATACAGACGAAGAAAAGGAACAAACTGCCGAAGAACGCAAAGCAGAAGAGAATACAGAGAAGATAAATCAAACTCTTAAGAGCATTGAAGGCAAATTAGATAGTGGTGTATTGTCTGATGATATTAAAAAGCTTGACTTACCAACACTTGAAGCCTTGGATAAGATGGCTGATGATTGGGGCGAAGATAATATCACATCTGATATTCTTATGCAATTCAAGGATTATGCGAAAGACTTCGCCGATTATGAGAAATGGGCGGAAGATGATTTATCTAATATATTGAATTCTTATAGTGAAGATTTCTATGAAAAATACTATGCTGAAAAGGATAAGTATGATTCTTGGCAATCTGACTTTAAAGAACGTTTTAAGAAATGGGTAGAACATCCGACTGACGGCAACTATATGAGTGACTACTTTAAGTTTGCTGATGAGGCTTCAAAGAAAGCAACGGAATCTCTTATCACTCAACAAACACTTGTTGCTGATAATATGAAAGATGCTCTTGATGAACTAAAGGATAAATCGGAAGTTCTAAAAAAGCTTATTCAAGACGCACCTACGGCTGAATTAGCTCAAAAAGCAAGAGATGAACTTAAAGACATCAATGAGAATATAGACGAGATTGAGTCAAATTATGCCGATACTATGGAGCAAATTACTGAACGTAAGCTTCAAGACATCGCCAACAGAGATTCTAAATATACTCGTGAAACCGGTATGTTGCAGTATGATAGAAATATTCTTCAAGACCAATACAATAGGTCAACCGATGATGAAGAAAAAGCCAAACTTGCAAAAGAAATTACCGAGAGTATGAAAAAGGAACGTGACATTGAACAAGAACGTGTAGACGCTGCCCATAAGGCTAATCAAGAAATATACGAAAATGCTACGGGACAACGAAAAACAGTCTTAGAAAATGTTAAGATGAGTGAGCTATATAATGCGGACGGTAGCTTTAATGATGCGGCATATAATGAAACTGTTGAGTTATTGGAGGGTATTGGTGGAAGTGACTTAGTTCAGGTCTTTAAGCAACTTGCTTCTGAGATGCAGAAAAATTCTCAAGTATATCTTGAAGGTACTGAAAACATTCGTAACTTAAATAATGAAATTCAAGACCAAGAGCAAGAAGAAGCAAATCAAAAGATTGAGTTAGAAACCAGTCGTTATGAAAAGCTTAATAAAATCTTAGACGTTCGTTTGAATAAAGAGAAAGCTATTACTTCTGCATTGCAAGAACAGTATTCATTCCAACAATCATTGAGAGATGCTGCTTTGGATTATCAAAGTGAACTTATTGCAAATAAAAATCTTTCTCAGTGGTTAGATGATGATACAAGAGAATTGTTGTTTAACGAAAATGATTATTCTAAAATGATGAGTGAGATTGATTCTCTAAATGCTGAAGTTGCTCGTAAGTACAAAAAGTATAGAGCCGATATTGCTAAATTAAAACCGGAAGAATATTATAAAGAACAACAGATTACGAACGAATATAATCGACAAGTAGAAGAATTAAAAGAACAATTAGAAGTCGCCAAACAAAATCTTGACCTTACAAAGAAAAATGCAGAATTGCAAAATACTTTGAAAGAACGTGATACTCGTATTCTTGTCGGCGACAGATGGGTTAATGTTGCTGACCCTGAAAAGCTATATAATGCCCAATTAGAGTCAACTAAAGCCCAATTGTCGTTGGATAATCTTGTTCAGTCTAATGTTGAAAATGAGAATGTGCGTGATATAGAACGTCAGAGTGATTTAACTCAAAAGATGATTTCTGCAAATGAAAATTACATAAGTGAGTTGAATAATCTTAATGATGATGAAAAGTTACGTCATGCAGAAACTTTAGATTCATTAGATGCTCTTATTGCTTCTAATATTATGTTGAGTGATAATCACATCAAATGGATGAACGATTATTCTACTTCTGGCGATTCGTTTTATGGGCAAGTTTATGGACTGACCGACACTGAACTTGGCGAAGGTTGGGATTATAATAATGACCATTACGGAAATATCGACAGATGGAAAGAGCTGTATGAATCAGGTGCTATTTCTGAAGATTATTACAAGAGGTTTGCAAATATAAATGAAAATCAACATAATTTAAAGGATAAGTCAGACCCTAATAGTGTTCAATACTCAGATATGTTTGAATATGGTGGTAAAGAATATGACTATCATATGGGTGCAAACGGTGATGCAAAAGTCCAAATGAAACAAGCTGAGCAGACTGAGCAGATTACTGATTATGCTGCTGAGTTAGAAAAATACTATGAATTAGCAAAGAAACAGAATGGTTATTTGTCAGCTGAAGACCGTGCAAAAGCACAAAGACTTGAAATTGCAAGAAATCTAAAGATTTATAGCAGTGGTTTAGATTACGAACAAACAAGTGATTTTGGGGCACAGATTTTTACAAATGATTTTTCACAAGATTACAGTGATATTGAAAACTTCTGTAAAGAGAATGGTGGATTGACTGAACAAGAAGCTATATTCTTTGACAGTTGGCATGCATCACATGAAGAATATATTGCTTTGGCTGATATGTTGTTATCTACCGGTCAAGACAATACAAAACTTCTTTCCGCATTGAATGAACAGTTAGGCATTAAATTGTCTGAAATGATAACAAATAAGATTGAAGAGTATAATGCTAATTTGCCGTCTGTTGGTTCTATTGCTACTGCCCATTATGCAACTGGAACAAAGTCGGCTAAAGGTGGTCTTGCGATTACTGATGAGGATGGTTATGAGGCTAAGTTAAGAAAGTTGTCTGTCGGTCGTTATTCTATGCTTAATACTGGCGATATGGTCTTTGATAAGGAAGCGACTGATGTCTTATGGGAATTTGCAAAGAATCCTCAAAACTTTATTGACCAAGTTTCTATCTTTAAGCAATCTCCTCAACAAATGCCTACAACTAACAATTCAACGTCAACAACTGAAAGCATTACGTTTACGGGCGATATAAATGTGACTGACCCTGTTCCGGATGCAAATGCTTTTGTAGATTCTTTAACAGATAAAGTCAAATCACAATATCCAATTATAAAGAACACGAAAATATAAATTATAGATTAGATGGTTGCTCCCTTTTGGGAGTGACTGTCTAATAATGATCAGAAAAATGGAGGATGATATATGGAAGAAGAACAGGTAAAGAAACAATTTATTTTGAATGAAGAAAAGGAACTTACAGAGATACCAAAAAGCTTATGTGCGGCGGTAAAATATCCGATTAAATGCAAACTCAAGAATGCTTTTGAAGTATTTGTAAAAGTAAAACATACAGAAAACTATTGGATTTCAAACTATGGACGATGTGTCAATAATGCGAATCGCAAAGATAAAACAACATTCTATGAACACAAACAAGGTAAATGTCATTATAGTATTTTTGAGATGGAGAAAAGTATAGTAAGTTACCCTGCAAGGTTATTAAAGAGCGGTAAGTTAAAAGTTGATAGAAAAAAACAAAAATTTGAAAAAATTGTCGGAGCAATATCTGATGAAGAATGTCAAGCGATTATCAGCGAACTTCAAGAGAAAAATGAGAAGAAAATATATGAGATTGAACGCAATAAATACCGTCGGGAAACATCACCCGAGGAATTAGTAGCCGAGCATTTCTTAAAGCATTCGGGCTGTAGAACACGCATATGGCATAAAGATGGTGATGAGAACAATAATTGGTATAAAAATTTGATGTATGTGGGTGTGTATGATTATGCGAATTTGAAAAAAGGGAAAATTAAGTGGTATGAATTAGACTACAAGCAAGAATATATTGAATACGAAAACAAGACAAACTATATTGCTTATAGAGTTTACAATTCAATTAAGGAGAGATGTGGTGACATATCTAATAAGAAAAATATACACGAGTGTTATAGGGATGTTACTATGTGTCAAGAATGGCTTGATAATCCCAGATTGTTTATACAGTGGTATCTTGAACACTACTATACTTGCGGAGATGAATCAATGGCGGTTGATAAAGATTTATTTGGAGGAGACGCTCGTGTCTACAGTCCTGACAACTGCTGTATTTTACCGCAAACTTTGAATACATTGCTGGTTAATGGTAAGAAGAGATATTGCAGTGAAAAGTCGTTAGAGAATAAATTGCCTTTTGGGGTTCACTATAGTATTCAAAAGGATAAGTATTATGGTAAGATTATGTTGTCAGGCACAGATAAGACAATACGTTTATCAGACCATGATACACCGGAAGAAGCGTTTAAAGAATATAAGATAATGAAGGAGGCGGATATGCATTTAGTTCTGGCAAGATATAAGGAACATATACCGGACTATATATATAAGAAATTTATGACGGTTGAAGTTAAGCCGTATTAATTGATGTTGTTAAAATTACGATTTCATTCGTTTTTGTTTTGGGAAGTATGTTAGTATGACATATCAAGATTATTTGTTATTAAATTTGTTTTTATCATTTTGATTTGAAAAAATCAATCAATTTATTCAATTACATTATAATAAGTAGAAAGTTAAATAAATATGGAGACTAAATGGGTAGATGTGGAGAAATTGAGCCGAGATTGTTGACGGTCAAGGATTTTTGTAAATATGTAAATATAGGCGAGAGAACTGCTCGTAAGATGTTGACTGAGCCTAACTGTCCTTATAGATGTAGAATAGGCGGTAAGGTATTGATTAATAAGTCAGTTTTGGATAAGTGGATAGATAGCAATACAGGAATATAGCATATTGAAAGATAGACCGCAATATGTTATACTTTGCTCTAAGATAGTATTGCGGTCTGCTTTCGTTAGGAGGCAGAATATGGGGAAAGATTTGAAAGGAAAAGAATTAGGTGTAGGCATATGTCAGTTAAAAGACGGAAGATATATGGCACGATATACCAACCGTTACGGCAGGCGAATGTCACTATATTCGTGGAATTTAAAGGAGGTAAGAACAAAACTCACTAAAGCTAAATATGAGGATGAGTTGGGACGTCCTGAATTAATACATAAAAATTTGACACTTGGAGAAATATACATGCTTTGGGCGAAAGAAAAGGAAGATGAAGTTCGTCCGAATACTTGGGCGATTTATAGAGGAGTATATACTAAGCATATAAAGCAATATGAATTTTATAATATAAATTCTATTAATGAAGATATTGTGCGTGAATTTATTTTTAATTTATATAATAACAATGCAAAGGTCAGCACGATAAAGCAATGCAAGATGATATTCTCAAATATTATGAAATTTTCTGTTGAGAAAAAATACTGCTTGAGTAATCCATTCACATATTATAAAATGCCTAAAAAGATTAAAGACGATGGAAAAAGGCAAGCGAAGAAACTTAAGGAAAACAAATATATGACGGTGCAACAGAGAGAATGTTTTTTACGCTTTTTGGACAAACATAAACGTTTGTATGGAAATCTGTACAAGTTGCTTATGTTCACAGGAATGCGTATAAGTGAAGGTATTGCTTTGAAGTGGGAAAATGTAGATTTGAAAAATAGGACGATATATATTGAAGAAGGATACATTAAATATTATGATTCCGAAACAAAACAGTTATGTCAGAACTATAATGCACCGACTAAGACGATAGCATCAGAAAGACAGATTCCCATGAGTGATGTTGTGTTTAATATCCTTACGGCTCAAAAGAATTTACAGAGTAAATATCAATCAGAGTTTGTTTTTGTCGATAATGATAATAAACCATTAAAATATATTAATGTGCATATGGCATTGTCAAATTTGGTTAAGAAAATAAATCGCACATTGCAGAGTGAAGGGGCGGAAAGTGATAGTTTATTACCGCATGTCACTACGCATTATTTTCGTCATACTTTTGCTACGATGTGCCTTGAAAAAAATATTCATCCTAAGATTGTACAACAATATCTCGGACATTCAAGTTATCAGATAACTATGGACACTTACAGTCATGTATCTGATGAAAAAAGTGCGGAAGAAATGAAAAAGTTTAATCAAAATTAATCAAAATTTTTCCATGGTTTAAAATTGGTATATGCCGAAAATGTAAGGCTCGGAAATGGCTTAAACACTGAGTTTCAGAATAAGATGTTAATAATTTTAAAAAAATTATAAAAAAATATTGTTTTTTGAAATAAAATCTGATAAAATGTAAGGCAGAGTTAATTTTTAAAACAATGGAGTGATACAAATGGCAATTAAAATAGGTATATTGGGATACGGCAATCTTGGCCGCGGTATTGAATGTGCAATCAAGCAAAACGATGATGTTGAGCTTGCTGGTGTATTCACAAGACGTGATCCGTCAACTGTTAAGATTATGACAGAGGGCGTTAAGGTTTATTCGGTTGATGACGCTCCTAAGATGAAGGACGAAATCGACGTTATGATTCTTTGCGGCGGAAGTGCGACAGACCTTCCGAAACAAACACCGGAATATGTTAAGTATTTCAATGTTATAGACAGTTTTGATACACACGCAAAAATTCCTGAACATTTTGCGGCAGTTGACGCAGCTGCAAAGGCTAACGGCAACGTTGGTATAATTTCAGTAGGTTGGGACCCGGGTATGTTCTCACTTAACCGTCTTTATGCAAATGCTATACTTTCAGACGGTAAGGACTATACTTTCTGGGGCAAAGGCGTGAGCCAAGGTCACTCAGACGCTATCAGAAGAATTGACGGAGTTAAGGACGCAAAGCAATATACAGTTCCTGTTGACTCTGCACTTAAGGCAGTAAGAAACGGTGAAAACCCTGAACTTACAACTCGTCAAAAGCATACTCGTGAATGTTATGTTGTAGCGGAAGAAGGCGCAGATAAGGCTCGTATAGAAAATGAAATCAAGACAATGCCTAACTATTTCTCAGATTATGATACAACTGTAAACTTCATTTCAGAAGAAGAATTAAAGGCTAACCACAGCGGTATTCCTCACGGTGGATTTGTTATCAGATGTGGTAAGACAGGTTGGAATGGTGAAAATAGTCACATTATTGAATACAGCCTAAAGCTTGATTCAAACCCTGAATTTACTTCATCAGTGCTTATTGCATATGCAAGAGCCGCATATCGTATGAGCAAAGAGGGACAAAGCGGTTGTAAGACTGTATTTGACGTTGCACCGGCTTACCTTAGCAAGCTAAGCGGAGAAGAACTTCGCAAGAATCTTCTATAATAAATAACACAAGCAAAAGCCGTCTTAGGACGGCTTTTTTATCTGAGAGGGAATATGATTTTAGTAATAGCCGAGAAACCGTCATTGGGCAGAGATATTGCGGACGCACTGCCGGGACAGGTTACAGCGAGAAATAACAGATTTATACGAAAAGGCGACTATGCGGTCACGTGGGTATTCGGTCATATGCTGAGCCTGAAAGAACCGGAAGACTATGATATGAAATATAAAAAGTGGTCGCTTGACGATTTACCGATATATTTCGACAGTTGGGAACTCAAAATGGGTGAGGACAGTAATTCAAACAGAAATTACGAAACCAAAGCACAGCGTGTCGGACTTATAGGTGAGTTGCTTGAAGAATCGGAATCTGTTATACATGCAGGCGATCCCGACGAAGAAGGACAGCTTTTAATTGATGAAATTCTTAGGTGGTTTGATTATAAAAAGCCTGTTAAAAGACTTAATACCGGTGATACGACACGCGGCGGCCTTGTAAAGGCGCTGTCACATATGACGGATAACAACGACAGCTTGAATGAGGGTTGGTCGGCATATGCGAGAAGTGTCGCAGACCTTATGATCGGCGTCAATATGAGTCGATTTTTTACATGCTCAAATTCAGGCGTTTTGCTTGCGGTCGGTCGTGTTCAGACACCGACTTTGGGACTTGTCGTAAAACGTGATATGCAGATTGAGGGACATATAAAGACTGTATATTATGATATTTTTGCCGATGTAAATGTTGAAACGGCTGACGGAAATAAAACCGTTACCGCAAAATATACAAAGAAAAAACAAAAGGGTACTGAAAATAAGCAAATAACTGAGCTTGACGAGGCGGAAAAGATAAAAAATGGCCTTATAAACAAACGGTTTGACAATATTAAAATCGAAAAGAAAGTCGTAAATGAAGATCCGCCGTTGCCATTTAATCTTGTAAAATTGCAAAGCTATTGTAGCAGCCACTTTGGGTATAACCCTGCCGATGTTATGGATATTACGCAGTCGCTTCGTGAAACGCACAAGGCGATAACGTATAATCGTTCGGATTGTCAGTATCTGTCGGAGGAACATTTTAAAGAGGCACCTAAAACGTTGGCACAAGTTGTGCAAAATATTAAGTTCAAGCCGAGTGAACTTGATCCGACAATTCATTCAAAGTGTTTTAACGATAAAAACATAACTGCACATTTTGCTATAATTCCGACAAATAACAAGGTTGATTTGAACAAGCTTACCGAACGTGAGAAAAATGTATATCTTGCGGTGTGTAAATATTATATGGCACAATTTTTGCCTAAGGCTGTTAAAGAAAAAACTAAAATGACGATTGAACTTGACGGTGAATATACGTTAGCGGCATATTCGACAGTCGTTTTGAAAAAAGGATATACGGCGATATTCAAGGATATAAAAGCCGAAGAAGTTACGGAACTTAGCACTATTGCGGACGGTATGTATTCGGGAACTGCGATTGATGCACGGTTTGAGGAAAAAGAAACAAAGCCGCCGTCACGATACACAAAGGCGACCTTGAACGAGGATATGACAAGGATTGCAAAGTATGTAACTGATCCCGAAGTCAAGAAAATGCTTTTGGAAAAAGATAAGGATAAAAAGGGCGAAAACGGCTCAATCGGAACTTCCGCAACGCGAAGTACGATTATCGACAGCCTTATAACAAAAGGCTATGTTGCCGAAGACGGAAAACGGCTTATTTCAACGGAGCTTGGACGTGAACTGTACCGCATATTGCCCGATGAAATCAAGAAAGCTGATATGACAGCGAAATGGTGGGCGATACAAGAAGATATTCGTTCCGGCGATAAGACGTATAAATCGCTTACGGACAATGTGCTTGATGCGATAAAAACTGTAATTTCCAATTCATATCCTGCGGTAAATCAAGCCGTTATGACAAAGGCGGTAACGGAAAAATATCACGAAGTAATCGGAACTTGTCCGCTTTGCGGCGGTAACGTTATAGAGGGAACAAGGGGATTTGGGTGCAGTAATTGGCGTGAGCCGATGAACTGTAAATTCACTGTTTGGAAAAATCAAACAAAAGGTATGTTCTCAAATGTCACAATAACTTTGCCTATGGCTAAAAAATTGCTTGCGGGTAAAAGTGTCAGAATGAAAAAACTGTTGAAGAACGACGGCACGACATTTGACGCTGATGTTGAATTGAAAGTAGATAAAGAATCGCAATATCCGGTACAATTTGTTTTTGCACCGCCGAAACCGCTCGGAAAATGTCCGAAGTGTAACGGTGATGTTGTGGAAAGTATGAAAGCATTTTCGTGCAATAATAACTGTGGATTTATTATATGGAAGAAATCCGATAGGGGATTATTTAAGAAAACAACGATAACTCAAACAATGGTCAAAAAATGGCTTGCGGGTGACAAGGTGCGATGTAATAAGCTTATGGGTAAAAACGATACGGAATTCAAAGCGGACGTAACTATGAAATATAACCCCGACAGCGTGTATAATGCACCCGATTTTACATTGGAATTTGTGAATGACGAGAAAAAAGACGTATCTCAATAAAATGAGATACGTCTTTTGTTTTAAACTAAAACAGAATGACCGCATTTTTTGATAATTCTTTGGTTAAGCTCAGTTGCAAAATTGTTCATAACATTTTTGTTTGACGCACAAACCGATGTTTTAGCACCTGATTTTAATGTTATTTCCAATTTGTGATTAGAACCGGCATATAAAAACAACAAAGGTAAAATTATTGTATAGCAAGTGAGAATTGCCAAACATATATGATACCAAGTAAATACTTTTTTGATGTGCATAGCGGCTATATCGTCATATCTGACAATAGGCATTTTGTTTGCTTTTTTAGGGAATGTCTTGACTTCCATACAATCATTCTTTGCAAGAATGGTATATTGAATGTAGGTAACAATTAAAGCGAAACGCATACCTTTTGTGGTTGAAAAAGTGTATTCGGTATAGTCGTCGCTGTTGTCAACGGCTGCGTCGGAAACTGTGGGTTGTTCATAGTTTAAATCTTGTGTGCTCATTATAAATTCCTTCTTTCATTTGTATTGAATTTATAATACCATATTTAAGGATTTTAGTAATGGACCTGTGGTGATAAAATAAACCCCATCTATAAAACAGATGGGGTTTTAGGTTATTTCAATGCGTCTTCGATTGCGTTAAGTTCGTCTTGCGTGAAGTCAAGATTATTTAGTGAGTTGACATTCTCAATAATCTGAGAAGCTTTTGACGCGCCAAGAAGAACACTTGTAAGTTTGCCGCCTCTCAAGTTCCATGCACAAGCCATTTGAGCAAGTGACTGACCTCTGTTTTCGGCAATCTTATTCAGCTTAACAATCTTTTCGATTTTATCGGCTGTAATGCCCTCTTTTGTAAGGAACGGAGAACTCTTTGCGGCTCTTGAATCGGCAGGAATACCGTTTATGTATTTATTTGTAAGAAGTCCCTGTGCAAGCGGACAGAATGAGATTGAACCTATACCCTCGTCTTTTAGAACGTCCTGCAAGCCGTTTTCAATCCAGCGTTCAAACATATTGTAACGCGGTTGATGAATAACAAGCGGAGTGCCAAGTGACTTCATAATTTCAGCCATTTGCTTCGTCTGTTCTGCGTTGTAGTTTGAAATACCTACATAAAGCGCCTTACCGCTTCTTACGATATGGTCAAGTGCCGACGCTGTTTCTTCCATAGGGGTGTCAGGATCGGGACGGTGATGATAGAAAATATCAACATATTCAAGTCCCATACGTTTCAAACTTTGGTCAAGACTTGCGATAAGGTATTTTCTTGAACCGTGGTCGCCGTAAGGTCCGTCCCACATACCGTAGCCTGCTTTGGTTGAGATGATTAATTCATCACGATACGGCGAAAGTTCGTGTTTCAAAACCTTACCGAAATTTTCTTCGGCACTGCCCGGATACGGACCGTAATTGTTTGCAAGGTCGAAGTGAGTAATGCCAAGGTCGAAAGCTGTTGTAAGCAAATCAACCATATTGTCGTAACTGTCATTACTGCCGAAGTTGTGCCATAAACCAAGCGAAAAAGCAGGAAGTAACAGGCCGCTCTTTCCGCAACGGTTATATTTCATTGTTTCATATCTTTCTTTGTTTGCAATATACATTTTCAAAATCCTTTCTTATTTTTATATGTTGATTTTTGCGGAGTTTCTTGCAATAATGTTTTGTTCGATTATCGAAGAAACAGCACTTTTTTTATTAATTAAATCCATCAGCATTGAAAAACAACGCTTTGCCAATTCGTCGATGTTTTGACTTACTGTAGTGATTGATGGGATAAAGTACGCAGATGAAAGCGAATCGTCAAAACCTGTGATTTGCATATCGTTTGGAATGTTAATTCCGTTTTCATATGCGGCGCTTATAATTCCCTGTGCAATTAAATCGTTGGACGTAATAATTACATCGGGGAGTGAGGTTATAATTTTTTCTGTGAACAGTCTTCTTGCGGTTTTCAGTTTGTCGCCGTGCAGGCTTTTTTCTAAAAATATCACCGAAGTTGTGTCGCTGTATTTTTTTAATGCATCGGTATATCCGCTGTATCTGTCCCAAAGATTGCTTTGACCTGTCGGAGTTTCACCAACATACATAAATTTTCTGCAACCAGATTTATAAAGTGAATCAACCATTTCTTGAACGGTTTCCCTGTTGTTGAAAGTAACAGACGGAATATTGCCGACTTTTCGGTCGCCTGTAACTATAGGAATAGATTGTGCGGCAATGCTTTGAATAAGCGGAATGTCGGAATTGTCACCGATAAAAATAATACCGTCAATACGTCGCTCCAAAAGTGCTTTTACACTGTCCTTCTCTGCTTTTAAATTGTGTCCGCTTTCGGTAAAAAGTACGGTATAGTCAGACATACGGGCGTATTTGAGTATCGCTGACGCACACGTTGCGTAAAATTCACCTGAAATGTCGGGGAATACAACGCCTATACTTTTGCTTTTTTCACAACGCAGACTTCTTGCAGTTGTGTTGGGTGTGTAATGCAGTTCTTTTACGGCATTTTTTACGCGTTTGCAAGTATCGTCCGAAATTGAAGAATTACCTGAAAGTACGCGTGAAACGGTTGAAGGCGATACTTTTGCGAGTTTTGCCACATCTTTTATTGTTACTTTTTGCAATATTTCACCTCCTGTGCAATCGTTTGCGTAAATGGGTGTTTAAAATGCACAGATTAAATTTTGTATCTGTGCAATCGTTTGCATAAATAATATCATATGATTTCTAAATTGTCAACAGTTTTTATGAAAGTGTATATTTTTAAAATATATTGTTAATCATTTAAAGTAGTTAATATTTTCACAATATTTATCAAATATTGTGAAAATGAAACAATCAGATATATTTTTAAAAATAATTACAAAAATGCTTGATTTAATAGAAAATGGGTGATATAATGACAACAACATTTATAAGAAAAATAATGAAAGGAAAGAAAATAATGCAAAAGGAAACTAAGAAAGAAAGATTTGACAGAATTTCAGAGGCAAGAAAAATTAAAATACTTGACGGAATTCGCCTGCTTGAAAACTGCTCAAACAAATCAAATTACGAATACACAAATGATGAAATAGAAAACATATTTGCAGACATTGAAAAAGCCTTACATTCGGCAAAAGCAAAATTTACGGCAGATACAAAGCAACAACGTATAGATATGTTTAAATCTGAGTTTGAAAGAGAATATACGTGGCTTAACGGATTTATGAGAAATGTTTACAGATTTGCAGATAAAGAGGCTATGATTTCTCCCGAAACAAAGACTGCTTGGACATATTCTGAACTTAATTCAGAAGCAAACCGTTTTTCAAATGCGATTTTGGAAGCAGGAATAATAAAAGGCGGAGTAGTGATGTTCCAACTTTTGAATTGCCCGGAATTTGCGTTTGCATATATCGCTTGTCATAAAACAGGTACAGTAAGTTGTCCGATAAATTTCAGATTGTCAGCCGGTGAAATTGCAATAACTATTGAGGACAGCAGACCGACAGTATTTATATATGAATCAATCAACAAAGACGCTGTTGAACAGGCACTGAAACTTTCAAAATTCACACCGAAAGTGATAATTATGGTGGACGAAGAAGGAGTGGCACCTATACCTGGTACGGTAAAATATTCGGATTTTGTGAAGAATGCATCAGCAGAAAATCCGAATTTGAATTGGAATCTTTCTATATATGATGAAACGACAAGACTTTATACATCGGGAACAACAGGCAGACCAAAGGGTGTTTGTATAACAAGTATTAACGAAGTGCTTTCGGCGCACGATGTTATGATACATTTCCCGTTCTCGTCAGAGGATAAGTCTATGAATACAACACCTTGGTTCCACAGAGGCGGTTTGCATTCGGGCGGCCTTACACCGACATTTTATGCGGGTGGCTGTGTTACGATAATGCGTAAATTTGACGCGGCTTTGACGCTTAAATATGTGGAAGATTATAAGCTTTCGTTCATAATCGGTGTACCGGCTGTTTTGGAACGTCTTACGGAGGCTCAGGAGAGAAACGGCAGAGATTTGAGTACACTTCACGGTATCGTTACAATGGGCTCGCCGCTTGAACGTGCGGCTTGTATGCGTTATCAGAGAGTGCTTACACCGAGAATATTCAATGGCTACGGAACAACCGAAACTTTCTGGAATACATTTCTTAGACCGAATGATTTACCTGAAATGGCGGGTACAGCGGGCAGAGCTTGTACTGATGATGACGTGCGAGTAGTAAAGGTATTTGAGGACAGACGTGCAGAACCTCACGAAATTGTTGCTAAAGATAATTGCGAAGTAGGTGAAGTGATTATCCGCTCACACGCAAAATCAGCGTATTTCTACTATAATAATGAGGGTGAAACGGAGCGTAAATTCCATAACGGATATTTGTACACAAACGACCTCGGTACTTGGGACGAAAATCATTTTATTACTATTGCCGGAAGAAAAGACGATATGATTATTTCACAAGGTGAAAATATTTATCCTACGCAGATTGAAGAAGTGCTTAATTCACATCCGAAAGTTGCGGACAGTATTGTTACAGCCGTTCCCGATAAAGCACACGGTGAAATTGTTACGGCTTATATCGTAAAAGCAGATGAATCGCTTACTGTTGACGAACTTGAAGAATTTTGTAAAAACAGTCCTATGATTTCAAACTATAAACGTCCGAGATATTATAGATTTACAGCGACTATACCGACAAATGTTACGGGTAAGAAACTTCATTATAAAATTAAGGAAATGGCAAAGAACGATCTTATAAACGGACTTTTAATTCGTGCATAAAATAAGGGTGGTGTAATACCACCTTTATTTTTTTCAGCAATTTACAATTTATTTACAAAACATCAAACAATATTGTAATTTAGTGGTATATGTTGTATTATATAACATAGGGGGAGAAAGGACTAATATACAATATGTATACAATTTTGCAAGAAGAAAAGAGCATTGAAGGAGTGGTAAAGACTACATACGGCATCAAATGTGAGGAAATGGCTGTTAATGACGTGTCACCAAACAAAAAAGAGGTGACGAAATTAATCGAAATACTAAACAAATACGAATTGTCACCCTGTCATCTGCAAGATGTAATTGAAGATTTTATCTAACAGAAAAAGCAAGCATTGTTTGTAGCAGTAGCTTGCTTTTTTTGTAACTTAGATATTAAAATCGGAGCTGTTTTTACTCAAAACACTAAAAAGTATACCGCTCATTGACGGAAACAGAAATGTATGATACAATTCAATATAGATTTCTTGTATCGCATAACGTCATATTCTGTCAGAAAAGTTATCTGACAAATAAAATTGAGAAAGGGATTTGTTTAATGATGGATACAACTATAATTTATAACGATTACCTTTCGGGCGATTCAAAGGCTCTTGAAAGGCTTATGGAGATTTACGGTGACAAGCTGACGCTGTATATAAACGGATATATAAAAAATCTCCACGATTCGGAGGACTTATTGATAGAAGTTTTTGCGTATCTGATCAGCAAACGGCCGAATATTAAAAGCAGTTTTGAAAGTTACATATATAAAGCGGCTCGAAATCATGCACTGATGTTTTTGAGAAAAGCAAAAAGACACATCATTCTTACAGAGGAGGAAATGAATTTTTGCATAGAAAATACATTTGAAGATGAAGTGTGCATTGCGGAGCGAAACAAGCGGATTTATGACTGTATGGAATATTTGCCGTCCGCTCAAAAAGAGGCTCTTTATCTTGTATACATTGAGGGAATGAGTTACAAAGATGCCGCTGCTGTTTTAAGAAAGTCGGCAAAACAGATTGATAAGCTGTTGCAACTCGGCAAAAAGAAATTAAGACCTTTACTTGAAACGGAGGGGATAAAAAGTGCGTTCAACGACTGAAAGAATAAAACTGGCGAAAAAACAGGCTGATGAAATAAAAAAACAGCACAACGAAAAAAGACATAGACTGGCGGTCATCTCGTGCTATTCGTTTGGCATTGCTTTAATCGTAGTTATATCGGCACTTGTATGTAATTTGAATTTTACGGGATTTGAGCAGATGCCGATGCGTGACACAGCCAGTATTTTTGCAAATAAAGTTTTTTTTGGTTATGTTGTTGTAGGAATTTTGGCGTTTTTACTTGGCATTTCGGTAACTTTGATGTGTGACATTCTTCACAAAAGAAATAAAGAGAGGAATGAGGAAAATGACAGAACTGACAGATAATCTTTTACAGCTTTTCTGCGTTTTTATCTGCGGATGCTGCTCCTGTATTTCGGCAATACGAAACAGAAGTTACAATCGCCTTTTGATATTGCTTTTCTACCTAAGTTTCGGAATGGGGCTTGCCTATTGGGTACTGTACCTTATATTGTTAGGCACTTCTCCGCTTGTGTTCTGTGTTTCGGAACTGAGCTGGACGGCATCGTATATTTTTCTTACTTTACGTCTTTATGCAGATGTACCGAAAGAAAAAAATAAAAATAAAGCGATATTTTGGACTTTACCGTTGTTTTCTCTGGGTATGGGTATTTTCTTTTGTTTGCGAGGCAGTTATTTTGAGAACATATTAATGGGCACAGCAATGGGAATATTGGGCTTTTATGCGGTAAAAGGTATATATTTTGCAAAAATTCAAAAACAGACTGGTAAGCTGTGGATTTTTGCGGTGGCTTTGATTTTTTATGCGGCAGAATATCTTTTGTGGGGGTCTTCGTATTTTATTACGGAAAACACCTTTATAAATCCATATTATTTGGTTGACATATTTATAATGAATCCGGCTCTTATTCTGATAGCCGTTGCACAGAACAGGGAGGAAAAGCTATGCCGTACAATATAGAAAATATATTTATATGCCTTGCGGCTCCGTTTTTGCTTGCCGCACTCGGTACAAATACCGGCAACAGAAAAAATTACATTTTTATAGTTCTCGGATTTGTCTGCTGTATTATATCCGCCTATTTGAATACATTTTTTTCGGTGCTTTACGGTGCACAGGAAACATCTGCTGTATTGGAAATATCACCTGTTATAGAGGAAACGGTAAAACTCATTCCTCTTTTGTTTGGTTTGATTGTTTTTGAACTTCAACCGCATGAAGGGGATAATATTATTTTTAATATTGCGGTGGGATTTGCCACCTTTGAAAATATCTGTTACCTTTTGGAACACGGAACAGGTAATTTGTTTTATTTATTAGTGCGAGGTTTTTCAACCGGAGCTATGCACATTACATGTGCTTTTATAATCGTGTACGGACTGAGAGTATTCCGCCGACCTGCTGCGTTAAAGGCATCCGGCATTTTTGCGCTGTTGTGCGTCGCGATTACATTTCACGCTATGTTTAATATGATTATGAAAACTGAAGGCTTAATAAAGCAATTTGGATATGCGGTTCCGATTGTTTCTTGCCTTATTCTGTTTCTGCTGAAATACCGTTTCAGAAAAATAACTGATTTAAAATAACTCTGTTTTATGCAGACCGGAAAAAAATCCGGTCTTTTTTTTGTTTTTTAGGGGGAATTTTTATATTTTCAAGCACCTATATAATAAAAGGGTGGATTGAGGAGGTGTGTGAATTGAAATCTAATGCGGAAAGAATGAATTTAGTTTTCGCACGTGCGAAAAAGATAAAACATTGCAGGGAGATAAAAAAGCTGAATTTCTGCAAAGTGGCAACCGCCCTGCTTTCCGTTCTTTTGCTGTGCTGCACCGCATTATTTCCGACATCGTACAAAAGTGCGGCGGTTGCCGGTTACTGCGGTGCAATTCTGCTGATTGACGGAATGTGCGGATATGTGCTGACAGCAGTTGTGACTTTTATAATAGCAACGGTGTTTACCGTAATTTGTATCAAAATAAAAAACAGGAGGGACAGAAAATGAGCAAAAAAATAGTGTCGGTGATATTATCACTTTGCATCATAGTTTGTGCGCTGCCGATGAATATTCTTGCGGCGCCCGAGCAAAACGAAACACTTACCTTTAACGGCGGTAAAACGCTTCTTCTGCAAAACGATTATATAAGCTTTTATTTCTACGATTTGCAGTATCAAACCTGTACGGCAACGGTTCCGAGGGCAATCGCAAAGGAAACAGGCGAGGTTTTTACACAGGATATTCAAGCCCCAGACTGCCAACTTAATGTTTATACCGGCGGGGGAAATAAGAAGAAAATTCATCCGTATGTCACACTGCAAAAAGCGGAGTTTGTGTCAGAAACACCGAACGGAAAAAATAACGCAATTAAGGCAGAATACAACATGGAAATGGTTCTGAACGATATTCCCGGAACTCCGTACGGCACAATAATACCGGCAAAAGCAACGGTTTATCACGAGCTTGTATGTCTTGACAAAAAGGATAAAACGGCTTGGGGCGTTTTGACAACCGTCAGTGAAATACAAATGAACAGAGATGATTTCCCCGAACATGATTTGTACTTTGAGTGGCGGTATGTGATGAACAATTTTACCGGAATGGGTCACAGTGAAACCGCAAACAGCTCAGGAGGTCCGGCGATTAAGATGAATCGCACAACAGTAACCGAAAGCGGTGAAATAACAACGAAAAGTTCGGTTGTAACAGGCAAAATTGATGATGTGTCAACAAAGCACGTTCCGAAAGGCTATACCTTGTGGGGCGATGTAGACGGCGTTTATGTTAATGAAATTTACACAGACGCATATCCGTGGGCAAATCCGTTTGTCGGTCTGTCCGATTACTACGATAAGTTCGATATTGTGTACTGCGGAGATTCTCCGCTGCGTGTAAGCTTGCCGCAGACAGTTACAGTGAAGCCGAACGATTTTCCTGTTCTTACATGGGTGGAAAGCAAAAGCTACTGTGGCTTTGACCTTGACGCAAATACCGAAATGTCGGTCGGTGCGCAGTATCTGTGGGGTTATCGTAATCTGAAAACGCTGAGCGAGGAGCTTCCGACAAAGCCTGACGAAATATCGTCAAGTTTTTCCGCAAAGCGTCTTGCGGTATTTGAGTCGAACGGTGCAATTACCGTTGAATATGTCTCGGATGACGCTGCACTTGAAAGTTTGAAAAAGAAATATAATGCGTCTCCTGTTGCACAAATAGCCGGCGAGTATAAAAGCACAAACGGTTCTTCTTTTGAATTTACCGGCGGAGCGGCAACGCTTTCTCCGTCTGTGACGGCAACGTGGGATGAAAATAATGGCGGAAAGTTGATTGTTTACAAAGACGGAAGAATTGAACAGCACGGCGTTAATTTGAACGCTCCGTCATTTAAATTCTATCAGCCGCGAAACGGTGCGGAAGACTCTTTGAAAATTACAATGTCAAAAGAAGGTCTTTCATTTGATATTGAACCCGACAAAAACGACGCGGTGATTTTTGTCGATATTCCGTATGCAACGACAAAGTTGGAAAAAGCAACCGCTGATGCGGACGGCAACCTTGTTTTTAACGGTGAAATCGGATTCAAAACAGTATTTGACGGTGCTGAATTTTCGCTTGAAAAGTTGGGTTACGGTTTAGAAGAAAAGACAGTAAACAGCAAAAAGAAATATGAATTTAAGGTAAACGGCGTAAAAGCAAAAGGCAGCTTTGACACCGCCAAGATGATGGCGTTGGAGCTTGCCAAGGTTGAGGGGGAAGTAAACACCTTTAAGGGCGAGGAACGGTATGCCTTCAGCCTTGAACTGAATGCCTTTGACCTGTTTGAAACCGAGGCGGCACTTGCTCTTGAACGTAGCAATAACGGCGCTCTTATCCCTGACGAGTTATGGTTTTATGTAAAATCATCACCGGGAATTGTACTTGTTCCGCCTGTTCCGATAGGACAGCTTAACGGCGGCGGTGCCGGCTTTAAGGATCTTGCCGCAACGGTAAATGGCAATTATCTTGCCATTCCTCCTATTAAATTACGTGGTGCATTGACGGGAACATATCTGCATCTTATTGAAGGAACAGGTAACATTATTATAGGACCGAGCGAGATTTCTCTAAAAGCGACCGATGTTAACCTTGTAGGTGCAGGGGCGGCAACGCAGATTGTCGACAGCTTCGGCTATTCCTTAAAATTAAACGGACAGGAACGCAGTTATAAGGGTAATACATATGAAGGAGTTTATTTCGGCGGCTCAAAGGAGCTTGCATTAAATCTGCCGAGTAAACAGATAGACGTTATAACGTTTGATTCTTCTATTGAATTGGGTGCTTTCGGCGGAGTGAATAACAGCAAGGATTATCTGTATCTTGCAATCGGTGCAAACGGCACGGTTGCAGGCAGAGTGCAGATCCCAAAAAGTAGTCCCGTCCTTGCCGGCAAAGGGTTTAACGTCGGAAATATCAATCTCATCGTAGGCGGTCAGACGGCATTCCCAATCAGAAACGTCACAGTTGAGGAGGGTATGAAGCAAGCCTTCCAAAATGTCGATGTGTACCTCGGCGTGGTGGCTGAGGTGGGCGGTTGGTTAGCCAGCGCGCGAGCATGGGTACTTGTGCCGAAAATCGTAGAGACCGACTTCCGCAAAGGCGGCGGCTGGGATATTGAGTTTAAGATGTTAGGCTATATGCCTGAATGGAACTGGGCGGATAAAGGTGTGTCACCGGTTGTAAGTATGCTTGCGGAAGACAGCGATGCGAATTTTGCGGCGGTGCGTGATGAGAACTTTGTGCTTGCAAACGCCGGCGTGAGTCGGACGGAAATCTCAGCAAGTGCCGGTACAGACGAAGCGCCGTATATCGTACTTGCCTTTGACGGAAATCTAACCGAGGAGCAGATCAAAGACAACCTAAAGATTTTCAATGACAGCAACGCTGAGCTTAATATCGACTGGATGACTGATGACAGTCAGTTTAATCCTGACGAAGATGTCAGCGCGACAACTATTGCAGATATGGAAAAAACAAACGCTGACGGCAAAAAATATCGTCTGGCTCTTCTGCGACTTAAAGAAAGTGGCAAGTATATCGTTGATGCAGGCGGGTTGACTTTTACCGATGAAAAAACATTTTCTGTTGAGCCGTTTGAGAAGTTGGCTCTGACACTGACTGACAATCAAATTTCCGGCAAGGTGAAGTATGCCGTGGATAATACGCCTTACGTTATCCGCACTTATTTTTCAAACGAAGAAGGCGGAGCGGACTATATGATTTCAGAACAGGAAATCAGTGATACCTCAAATATTGAACTTTCCGTTCCTACATCGGGTGCGATAGCACCGACAGGTCAATATTATGTGACAGCCTTTCTTATGACGAAAAAGCAAGCAGATCTTAACGGTGACGGTAAGGAGGAAGACGCACTTATTGCTATTGATAATCAAGCGTTTAATACAAAAGTTGCATATACCAATGTAAACGAACCGTCCGCACCGACAGATGTTACTCTGCAAACATCAGGAAATGAGGTAATGCGTGCGGAGTGGAATGCGTCAGACAATGTTGACGGTTATAGTGTGAGAATTTATGAGGAAAAAGACGGAGAATGGACAGACACAGGATTTGGATATGATTTGGATAAAGACACGACAGCGGTTGATATGGCACTAACTGTCGGAGGAAACGGCGTTAGTGTAAACGAAAACGGAGATACAGCGGAGTCTGTTCCTGCCGAGAATTTGTTGCCTGATAAGACATATAAAGTCGGTGTTCGTGCATACAAAAAATCGGGAAACGGAAAGTATTACAGTAAGCAAACCGAATCCACAGGCGAATTTCTTCCTAAATATACACCTATGGATATAGCACTTTCGATGAACGGTAACGAATGCACTGCCGATGAAAACGGCGTTTATCGCGCGTATATCGGCGACGGTGACAATACTTTGTCCGTAAGCGGATCGGACGCTGATGCGACATTTAAACTGACAAGAATGGACACAAATGACCAAATACCAAACGAAAACGGTGAAAACACCTTTGCAATTCCGGAATTTGAGGGAAGTTTGATGTTCAAGATTGACGGTATTTCCGGCAAGGATGTAACAAGTGTATTCCTACTTATTAATATGGATAAAGAACCGCCTGTTCTGACGCTTTCATCTGATATATTTTATGCAGACAATGAAAGCGGCGATTATACGATAACAGGAATATCAGATGCGGGTAGCAGAATTATGTACGGCGATAATGAAGAAGTTGTTGCAGGCAGTGACGGTAAGTTTGCTGTTTCGGGAAAACTTGATGAAAGTCAAACAAGCAGTGTTATTATGCTTTGTGCACAGGATTTTGCCGAAAATACTTCAACACCACAGACTGCACTTGTTATAAAGAAAATATCGAACACCGTAACGGTAAATGACAGCTGTGCGGAGAATTCGGGTAGCGGAGAGTATTCAGAGGGCGAAACGGTAACGATTAAGGCCGGCGAACGCAGCGGATATAAATTCAGCGGTTGGACGACAGACGACAGTGTACAGTTTGCGGACAGCAAGTCGGCGGAAACAACATTTACAATGCCGGGTAAAGCTGTAACCGTAACCGCTAACTGGACGAAATCAAGTGGCGGTAACGGAGGCGGAGGCGGCAATGTGCGTTATACCGTTTCATTTGAAACAAACGGCGGTAATGATATTGCAAGCAAAACCGTTACGAGAAACAGTGTTATAAAAGAGCCGGAAACACCGATAAAGGACGGATTTGACTTTGAGGGCTGGTATACCGATAAGGGACTCAAAACAAAATATGATTTTACTGAAAAGGTAACAAAGAACTTCACGCTATATGCAAAATGGACGGAAAAGGATAACGGTGAATGGAAAAATCCGTTTACCGATGTTAAGGAAAATGACTGGTTTTACGATTCGGTGAAATACGCGTATGAAAATGACTTGATGAAGGGCATATCAAACACAGAATTTGCACCGGACAGTGATGTTACCAGAGCAATGTTTGTGACGGTTATCTATCGTATGGAAAATGAGCCACAGACGGGAAAATGTGCTTTTACTGATGTTGAAAGCGGTAGCTATTATGAAAATGCAGTTGCTTGGACGAATGAAAACGGCATTGTTTCGGGTATTTCTGAAGATTGTTTTGCTCCGAACGAGCCAATTACCCGTGAACAGATGGCGGCGATTATCTATCGCTATGCAGCGTTTAAAGGATATGACATAACTACAAGCAGCAACACATCTTATACGGATAACGACAATATTTCGGATTATGCAAAGGACGCTGTAATATGGGCGGCTGAAAAGTACGTTATGACAGGTAATACAGACGGTAGCTTTGCACCGAAAGCAAACACGACAAGAGCACAGGTTGCGTCAGTATTTATGCGTATGGTTGAAAACTTAAAATAAAATATTGAAATTTCTCTAATAAATAATGAGAAAAAAGACCGCTCGGAATAGAGGTGAAATGCCTTTATTGACGAGCGGTTTTTTGTTTGCGGTAAATTTACAAAGTAGTTGGATTGCCTGATACCGGAAAATCCTCATACTGAAAAACAATAAAAAAACCGAGTGACATACAAAAACTTTAAAGTTCTGTAAGAACACTCGGTATGGTGCAGATGAAGGGACTTGAACCCCCACGTCGGTGACACTAGATCCTAAGTCTAGCGCGTCTGCCAATTCCGCCACATCTGCAAACAACATAATGGATTATATCAGATACACATACATTTGTCAACACTTTTTTTGAAAAATTTTTATAAAAATATTTTTCAGATAAAAATTTTAGTGAAATTGTAAAAAAGGACTGTACAAAATTTAATTGTTATAGTATAATTATGTTATTAATGATTAGCGATCATCAAGCTAAGAGAGAGAGGAGAAAAGAAAATGGAGAAAAGAAAAAAATTGCTGTCTGCGATACTTTCTGTATCAATGATCGCAAGTGCGTTCACAGCATTGCCTTTATCAGCAAGTGCAGAGGGTGAACAAAATTCCGGTGAAGAAGTTACTGCGACTGTTTCACCGAGTACAACGGCTGGAGTTACGACAACAGGTGAACCTGTTGCAACAGCGACAACTGAAGTTGAGTCTACAGACGAACCTGCTACAGCTGCAACTCCGGAGGCAACAGGCGTTGTTTACGAAGACCAAAAAATCAAAATTACAAATGCTAAAGCTGACAAAGTAACAATCGTAATTTCAAAGTATTACGATAACAAAACTTTAGCAGGCGTAGAACTAAAGGAAAATGTTACACTTGAAAACGGTAGCGGTGAAGTTGCTTACGATTTACAAGGTAAAGCGGCTAAAATTATGGTTTGGGATGATATAAAGACAATGACACCTTTATTTGCAACAACAAGTGTTGAAGGTACTGTTGATCCGGCACCTACTCTAAAGCCGACAGAAGCACCGTCAACAAAACCGTCAACAAAACCGTCAACAGAACCAACCACAGAACCGTCAGCAAAGCCGTCAAGTTATATTTATGAAAGAGGTATAAACACTGCATGGTCAGCTGCTGATTTAAGTGATTGGAAATTAACGGGAAATGCAGCGTCACCGGTAATTGATGCTACGCATGGTTTGTATGTAGATACTAACCAAACAGGATATGTAACGAAAAAAATATCATTGTCAGATAATGCGGTTGTTACATATAATGCTAAATTCTATACTGAGAATAGTACAGGAAGAACAAGCAATTACGCATATTTGAAATTCGGTTCAAATGTGACAGTAGGTTATAACAGTAACTATAAATTATATTACAGTATTGACGGAGGAACTACTTATAATACAGAAGAATTAAAGAGTTCAAAAGGTGCAACTACTGATATAAAAGTTGTAATAAACACAAGTGCGAATACTCTTGTAAGTTTGTCAATTGACGGTAAAGAAGTTACTTCAGCGGATAATCTTTCGTTAGGTACTGATGCAACTTATAACAGTATTTCTATGGGATTTTTAAGAGCCGGAAGTGTTAATTGGAACACTTTGTACGGACTTGTATCAATAGGAGTAACTGAAGTTATAGATGCTACGGTATATCATACAGTTAGATATTCTGTAGACGGAAAAACTTCGACAGAAGCTGTTGCAGACGGCGAAACGGTTGCAGAAATTCCTAATACTGATAAGTTGGGATATACATTTAAGGGTTGGAAGATAAACAATTCAGAAACTCTTATTTCAACTGAAGAATTAAAGGCGCTTCCGATTACTGTAGAAACAGAAGCTGAGGCAGTATATGAATATAACAGTGATTATGCAAGAAATATTCAGAGTGTAGAATTTGTTAGTCCTATCACTACCGCAATCCAATATCCTGCAGAAGCCGGTGCAGTGGAAACAAAGCCGTATACTGTAAAAGTAGTAGCCGATACCGGTGAAGATATTACAAATGACTGTACATTTGCATGGGATATTGTCGGTAATGAAAGTGATGACGGTTACTGTAAGATGGACGAAACAGCGACAACATCGACTAATAACTTAGAGATTAAACAAGGCGGAGAATCTAATTTCGGTTATATAAAAGTTACTGCTACATATACAAAGAATACAGAAGCTAAAACTGTGTCAGCACAGACACCTTTTGCGGTAATATCTAATGTTAAAGCAGCAAATCAAATATTACCTGCAACAGGATATCCGGTAAGTATGGATGATTTATCTGATAATCTTGTAGGCTATGTAGGAACAGAAAATACATATACTAAATATGATATAGTTCTTAATAATTGGTGTATTGTAGGATCAAACCCTGCAAGAGATTATCTTCTTGTAAAAGATGAAGCTGCAAACAAAAAAGCGGTTAAAATAACCAATCTTGGCGGAAACCGTGACGGAAACAGTTCATCAACAGTAGGAACAATGGCATTCCCGGCACAATCAGAACAATATGTTTTTGAAACTATTGCTAAATTCGAGGGTGACAATGGCAGAATAGGTGTATGGGATAAAACTCCAAATAATCGTGGTGCTGCTGAATGGTCATTTACATATTCATCAAATGCAATAGTAGCCGGTGACGGAAAGATCACAGGTCTTTCAAATTCAGAATGGTATAAGGTTATAGTGTCAAGCGACCCTGCAAACGATTTATATTCTGTATATGTGTATGATTTAAATGGTACATTAAAGGGATCAATTGAAGATATAGCAGGCGGAACAAAAACTCCTAAATTCCTATGTGTAGATAATGGATTCCCTGTATACATAAATAGCCTTAGAGCATATATTCCGACAGTAGACCAAATTTCGATAACATCAGATACAGATGTTGTAAAAGTACCTGAAACAGACGAAGAAACTACAACAGTAGATTTGTTAGCAACTTGTAAAACGGCTGATAACATTAAATTGACAGGTGCGGTTGAATGGAGCTTGGATCAAGAATATCAAGGCGTAACTCTTGAAACAGGTACTCAAACTGCAAAATTAAAGGTACAAAAAGGTGCTGCCGGTACAGTTACAGTAAATGCAACAATGGGTAGTAAAACTGTATCTAAGACTATAACATTAACAAATTCATCAAATGTTGTATCATTCCAACAAAGCAAATCTTCAATAACAATTCCGTTTGATGGTGAGGAAAGTGTAGTAGCTACATTTAAAGCTGATACAATAACACCTGACGCACCGACAGGAACAAATGACAGTACAATAACATACTCATTCCTTGACAAGACAGGTGCGGTTGATTTGACTACATTGCCGAATGGAATAACAAGCAGTACGGCTGATGGTGTTCTTACACTTACAGTAGCACCGGGTGCAACTCCGACTGTTTTGTATGTTAAGGCAACAAATGGCGAAGGCTTATCAACAAAAACTCAAGTAAATATTCATGGATTGAGTTATCAGTTTGGTGAAAGTGCAGAAGAAGGATATACTCAAGTAACTTCAACAACTCTTTACAATGACACATTGGGATACGGTTTTGAATCAACAACAGGACTTACAAATTCAGAAAACGCCGTAAGCGGTACATCAGCATATAAGTTTAAGGCAAAAGTACCTAACGGCAACTATAAAGTAACGGTTCATACTACTTCAAAAAGCATCAACTCAGAAATTGTAGATGCAGCCGTAGCTGCCGGTGCTAATATATCGGGTATCAGCAAATCAGGTTCTGAATTCAGTGTAGCAGTATGTGATGGTGTACTTGATCTTACATTTGCAGAAAATTCATCTATATCATCACTTACAATCTCACAAGCTGAGAAAAAAGTTGCAAGAGAAAAACCGGCGGTATTTGCGATCGGTGACTCAACAACAAGATCCGGTAAGGTAAACAATGCATACTCTTGGGGAGAATGTGCAGAAGATAAACTTGTAACTCTACCTGACAAATTCAGCAGTTTTACAAACAGTGCTTTTGCCGGAAGAGATTCAGTTGGTTTCTATAATCAAGGAAGAGTAGAATCTGTTCTTTTGAATGTATGCCCTGGCGACTATGTAACTGTTAATATGGGTATAAATTCAAGAAAAGAAAGCGGTAATGAAGGTGCTGCATATCCAATTCTTATGGACACTTATTATGTGAAGGCTATACAAGACAGAGGTGCTATTCCTGTAATCGTTACTGCTACACCGATTGGATTTAGTGATACACAATATTCGTATAACGAAACAACAGGTAAATTTGAAGTAAATCGTGGTACAGGCGCAAGAAACAACGAACTAAGAAAGCTTGCACAGAAATATAATTTGAATATTATAGAACTTGGCTATCATTTTGAAGATTATTTCAACATTCTAACAACTGATGATGTTGCAGATTATAATGCTAAAAATGAAACAAGCTTTACAACACCTCTTGAATTGGTAAAGAGTTGGTATACTGACCACAATCACTACAGACAACCGTTAGGTGAAAAGATTGGTACATATATTTTTGATTGTTTGTCACAGATTGCAGATGGAAGTACAGACTTCAATCAGGCAAATGATAAACACATCAATGAACAATAATCAACTTAAAAGAACTTCCCGAACGGGAAGTTCTTTTTTTGTGCCTGCTTCCATATACATAAACTAAAAAGGGGATTTGGGTGTGAAAAAAATACTTTTAGTAGTTGTTATAATCATTTTTATTACGTTGCTTTTGCCGCTTGCGATAGTTTGGTTAATCGGTGGCAGTGGAGAAGGACAAAGTCCGATTGAGAGCGGAACGGTAAGTGTGTATGTGTCGGAAGAAGATTGTGTTAAAGATATGGATATTAATGAATATTTAAAATGTGTGGTGGCGGCGGAAATGCCTGCCGATTTTGAGGAAGAGGCATTAAAGGCACAAGCCGTTGCGGCAAGAACATATCTGTACTCACATATTGCCGAAAAAGACAAAGGCAACATTGCCGAAAGTCACAACGGTGCGGCGATATGCACCGATTCAACGCACTGTCAGGCGTATATTTCGGAGGATAAGCGGAGAGAAAGTTGGGGTGCCGGTGCCGATGAAAATTGGAACAAAATAAGCACAGCGGTTGACGAAACTACAGGACAGATAATGACATACAACGATGAAATAATATCGGCGGTATTTCATTCAACTTCGTCGGGGATAACGGAATCGGCAGTTGACGTTTGGGGGGCGGACGTGCCGTATTTGCAAAGTGTTGCAAGTACGGGAGATAAAGAATCACCGAAGTATCACAGTGAATTGACATTGAGTGAACAGGAATTTAAAAATATTGCGGAAGAAAAAATTGACGGTGTGGATTGGAATAATGGACTTGTATCGAACATTAACCGCTCAAATGCAGGCGGTATTGTAACACTTGATGTAGGCGGAGTGAATATAAAAGGAACAGAATTTAGAAATATATTTTCACTGCGTTCCGCAAATGTTGAAATATCGCAAGAAAACGGCAATATAAAAATGAGCGTAAAAGGGTTCGGTCACGGCGTCGGTATGAGCCAGTATGGTGCAGATTACCTTGCGAGGCAGGGAAAGACATATAAGGAAATTTTAAAAACATATTATACAGGTGTTGAAATAGAAAATAGGTGAAATTGCACAAAAAACAATGCAAAAATTTGTGACTTTAAAAATAATATGACTGTTTTTTATATTGAGAAATTTCGAAAAAAGTTATAAAATATTATTATAATTATTTTTGAGGGAGAGATTTAATAATGAACAGAAAAGTGATAAGTGCGGCGGTTGCAGTTGCAATGACCGCCACAATGAGCAGTTTTGCCTTACCGGCAAACGCCGCGGAAGTTAAAACTCCGCAATATCAAACAAACGCACGTCAAATGGAAAAGCTTAATCGTGGATTGATTGCTGTTAAGACAACGGCAGATACACGAGGTCAGGCAGTTAACGGTGTATATTTGAGTTGGAGATTGCTTGGTGACGAAAGCCTTGAAAATCAAGCATTCGATATTTATAAAAACGGTACAAAAATACATACAACAGGTGTACATGACGCTACAAACTGGATTGATACATCGGGTACTGCATCGGATAAATACAAGGTTGTAAAAGCGGGTGAGGACGCGTCTAAGGAAACTGAAGTTACACCTACTTCAAACAACAACTGTGCAAAGTCAAATGAGGTCGGAAATGGAAACAGTGAGAAAAATTCATTTACATATGTAGATATTCCTATTTCACGTCCTGATCCGGTAGAAAGAATGGGTGACGGCAAGATTTCAAATTATTACACTGTTGACAAAAGCCACGAAGGCGGTGCGAATGACGCGTCTGTCGGCGATCTTGACGGTGACGGCAATTATGAAATTGTATTAAAGTGGGACCCGACAGACTCAAAAGACAGTGCCGGTGCGGATTTTACAGGTAATGCATATATTGACGCATATAAGATTGATCCGAACAATGACGGTTATATGTGGCGTATTGATTTGGGTAAAAATGTTACATCAGGTGCACACTATACGCAATTCTTGGTGTATGACTTTGACGGTGACGGAAAGTCAGAAGTGGCAATGAAAACAGCACCCGGTACGGTTGACGGCACAGGTCATTACGTTACGGAAGTCGGTGATACTGACGAAATCAGAAATACCGACAATACAAAATCATATATAGGCACAAGCGGAAGATTAAAGGGTAAAAATCCGTTTACGCAGTATTTAACCATATTTGACGGCGAAACAGGTGCCGCACTTTATACAACGGACTATATTCCGTATGATGCGGCAGAAGATAAATATTGGGGCGACGGCAAGGCAAAGTATAACAGAAGTGAAAGATACCTTGCGGCAGTGGCTTATCTTGACGGTATTCATCCAAGTATCGTTATGTGCAGAGGTTATTATCACGACTCGGTAATTCGTGCATATACATGGGACGGTACTGAACTTACAATGCAGTGGGAGCATAAAGGTAAGAGGAGTGAAAGCTCAACGACACTGTACGGACAAGGAAATCATAATCTTTCTGTAGGCGATATTGACAATGATGGCAAGGACGAAATTGTTTACGGAAGTGCCGCACTTGATGATGACGGTAAAACAGTTCTCGGAAATACAGGTCTTGGACACGGTGACGCAATGCATATGAGCGACTTTAATAATGACGGCACTCAAGAAGTATTTTCGGTAAAAGAGGATCAATTTAAAAAGTATGCCGAAGATTTAAGAGTCGCAAGCACAGGAAAGCATTTTTGGAGTTCCGGAAAACTTGTTACATCAGATGATAATGGCAGAGGTGTTATGGATAACATTGACGATGATTATGCAAAGTCGCATCCAAATGCATTGGCGATAGGTTGGAGTAGCGGAATTGCAAATGCTCACGACTTAAATGGTGATAATGTTGCCGCAAAACCGTCGGGTGCGGGAAGCGGTACCTTTGATAATTTCCTTGTATATTGGGACGGCGATTTGAGCCGTGAATTGCTTGACGCAAACATTATTCAAAAATATTATGCCACAACAGGTAAAACAAAGAGATTTTACGGTCCGTTAGACGGATACACACTTACAGGCGGTTCTACAAACAACTACTCAAAGAGAAATCCTTCGCTTGTTGCCGATATTTGGGGCGACTGGCGTGAAGAAATTATAATGCCGGTAAACAAAGGCTCGGCAACGGATCAGGCGTATTTGAGAATATATACCTCTACAATACCTACAGATTACAGAATTACAACATTAATGCACGACTGCCAATACAGATTGTCGGTTGCGTGGCAGAATGTCGGATATAACCAACCGACACACGCAAGCTATTATATAGGTTCTGTGGCACTTGCAACAGACGAAAGCGGCAATACACTTAACTATCTTGCACCGGCAGTACCTTATACAAAGGTGACATATTCGGCACCGGAGCAAGTAGCGGTTACGGGAATGACTTTGGAGAAAAAGTCAATAGAAGTTGAAAAAGGCAAGACAGAAACAATCAATGCGATTATCACACCCGAAAATGCGACAAGAAAAGGTATAACTTGGACTTCGTCCGATACAAACGTGGCAACTGTTACAAACGGTGTTGTGAAAGGTATTTCAGCCGGAACTGCAATTATAACGGCAACAACCAAAGACGGTAACTTTACAGATACTTGTGAAGTGACTGTTACGCAAAATGCAGTTACGGGCATAAGAATTTCGGAAAAACTAATTGATTTGGGAATGGGTTACAAAAAACAAATTACCGCAACGGTAATGCCTGGTGACGCTACGGATAAGTCTGTAGAATGGACATCGGAAAATCCTGAAATCGCAGCGGTTTCGGACAACGGTACAATCACGGGTAAAAGCTACGGCAGAACGGTTGTAACCGCGACTACAACAGACGGCGGATATACCGCAAAGTGTGTGGTAAGAGTTAAACCGATAGACGTAGTTGACGCAACGGGTAACAATGAGTTTGTATCGGAAAATACTGATGCAAATACTGCATTTACAGGAAGTGCCAACAGTGCGGTGATTTCGCAAACAGGTGCGTCTGACGGTGCGGAGGCACATAAAGATTTTGAAGTTTATGATAGCGGTAAGGTTGAGCTTGAATACAGACTTACAACAGGCGGTGTAAAGGTTGACGGTTCAAATTGGAACTGGACAGGACATGAATATACAATGGGAATGAAACTTCTTGACAGTGAGGGCAACAACATTGTGAATGTATATCAGCCGTATACTACAAAGGCTCAAAATTTGATGGCACAAACTTCTGTCGATTCTGCGGCAGCTGCTGTAACTGCATCAGGTTCGGGTTGGTCAAACAGCGGTAACGTTGTAGGTAATATTCAAGGTAGCTCAAAGCGTTGGAAAGTAAAAGTTACATTGGATTATGATAATGATAACTGTACTGTAAAGGTTACCGGTACAGACGGAACATGGGCAAATGATGACGGCGTAATGCAAAGAACATTTGCGCTAAAGGGTGCTAAATTCAAGACATTAAGTTTGTATACACAAAAAATGGAAGATTATGATTCAGCTACCTTGACGGCTTCGCCGAAAATCGAAAATCTTTCATACAGTAAATCAACAACTGTTTCCGGTGCGACAGAAGAACTTTATAACAAAGGCGGAGATAGTAAGTTTACTGACAGTGATATAACAGATTGGACACAGACAGGCACAGATACGGCGACACTTACTTTAGACAGTGACAATAACCGTATTTTATACAATCCTGAAAAGCCGGGTGCTGAATACAGTGCAGAAAAGACTTTTGCCGTGAAAGATAATGCTATTGTAACTTATGATGTTGATTGGTATTTCGGAAGTGCAGTAGGCAGAGATGGTAACTTTGAATATCTTCAAATCGGTAATATCCGTCTTGGTTGGACAAACGGATATAAGGTGTTCCTAAGCACAGACGGAGGAGCAACATGGCTTGACAGCGACAGTGACGGCACAAATGACAGCATATTCAACGGTGCAAATCAAACATACACTAAGAATGTTAAAGTGACGGTTAATACTGCTACAGGTGTAGCATCACTTTGGTTTGACGGAACAAAAGTAGGCGATTATACTACAGAAAATGCGGCAAATGCTGTTAAATTCGGATTTACTCGCGCCGGTGCGGCACCTAACTGGGCTGTTCCGAACGGTATCGACAGAATTAAAGTGTCACAATTTGTTCAAGGTGAAGAACCGCTTGAATTTTCAGAAGTGAAAGTAAGCGGAAAAGACGATAAGGCTGCTACGGTAACATATGCGGTTGTTGATGAAGATGTTGATGACATTTCATTGATAGGTGCATTGTATGACAAGGACGGTAAACTTGTTGAAATCAAGACAGTTCCTGTTGCCAATGTTGAAAAAGGCAAATATTTGAACAGTGAAATTGTTTTTGAAAACAGTATCAAAGAAAATAATTTGAAAGTATTTATGTGGAATTCGCTTGGCAGTATGACAGCACTTTGCGAAAATGCTCAATAACAAATTTAAAAACAAAAATCGCAGACTATAAGGTCTGCGATTTTTTTAATGTGTTATTCAGTATGTTTTCGAGTTCTATTGCTTTTGATACGACTTCGGGGTCGGAAAGACAATAATTTTTTTCAATTATAAGATTATCAAAATCTGTTTTCAGTTGTTTAATGTTGTTCATTTATGTATGCTCCTTTCGATTGCACGGTTATATGTAAACCACTGTTTGTTGTATTTATTTTACAATATATGATAAAACTTGTCAATATATTGTGGTATAAAAGGAGCAACTTTCGTGTTGCAGAAAATGACACAATCGTTTACATTTCGCTCTCTTTCTTCGCTTTAACCTGTAAAACGACAAAAGCTGACACAGCGGCAATCATAAACAGTATTGCAACAAGCTGAGAAATGCCGAGAACATTTGGAATTACATATAATATATAATTCGGATTTCTCATACCTTCAAGAAACAGTCTGCCGAATGAATACCAGAAAATATAGAAACAAAATACCTGCCCGTCATTCTTTTTCTTGTCACGAATCAGAAGAAGTATCACAAGTCCGATAACATTCCATATCGATTCATATAAAAATAATGGGTGAACAGGTGCTGCACCGTTTATGGACATACCGAAAAGGCTGTTTGTTTCACCGCCGTACACTTCGACGTTTACAAAGTTTCCGAAACGTCCGATTGCTTGACCGATAAAAAGACCTGGTGCACATACGTCAAAGACTTTTGCGATATTCAGCTTTTTAACTTTGCAGTATATAACGGTTGAGATTATAGCACCGATAATACCGCCGTAAATAGCAAGTCCGCCGTTCCAGACTTTAAACATATCGGCTATCGAGTCAAATTCATCGAGTGCGAAAAGCACATAATATATTCTTGCGCTGATTATTCCGAAAATAAGTCCGAACAAGGCGATATCCCATACATTATCTTTTTTCACACCACGCTTTTCGCAGGTTTTATAAACGAAAAACAATCCCAAAAGAAAACCCGAAAGAATGATAAGCGCATACCAATAAATAGGCTTTGAACCTATTGAAAATGCGACAGGTGAAATGTTTAGAGAAATACCGAGTTTAGGAAAAGCAATGTTGTTCATAATCATACCTCCTTCATAGTAAGTGAAATACGTTTTTTCGGTACGTCAACTTCAAGTACACGAACTTTCACAACGTCACCGACTGAAAGTACGTCGGTTGGGTGCTTGATGTATCGGTCACATATTTGCGATATGTGTACAAGTCCGTCTTGATGAACACCTATATCGACAAATGCACCGAAATCTATAACGTTTCTCACCGTTCCCGTCAGTACCATATCCGGTTTTAAGTCCTCCATTGAGAGAATGTCGCTTCTTAAAACGGGCTGCGGCAATTCTTCGCGCGGGTCGCGACCTTTCTTTATAATACTGTCGGCAATGTCTTTTAAAGTGATTTCACCTATTCCGAGTTCTTCGGCTAATTTATGTGTATTTTCTTTCGACAGACGTTGCTTTAAATCCGCAACAGTGCCGTCTTGAACGTCTTGTTCGGTATATCCCATATGTTTAAGCAGCTGCGCGGCGGCTTTGTAGCTTTCAGGGTGGACGGAGGTGTTGTCAAGGACGTTGTCACCGTCTGTTATACGCAAGAAACCTGCGCACTGCTCAAATGCTTTTGCACCGAGTTTTGGCACTTTCAAAAGTTCTTTTCTTGTATTGAATTTACCGTTTTCTTCGCGATATGTGATTATGTTTTTTGAAACGGTTTTGTTAATTCCGGCAACATATGAAAGCAGTGACGGAGAGGCGGTGTTAAGATCGACACCGACACTGTTTACACAATTTTCAACCACTCCTCCGAGTGCCTCACCAAGTCGCTTTTGGTTCATATCGTGCTGATATTGTCCGACGCCGATTGACTTAGGGTCAATTTTTACAAGCTCTGCAAGCGGGTCTTGCACACGTCTTGCTATTGAAACGGCACTTCTGAGTGCAACGTCATACTGCGGAAATTCTTCGGTTGCAAGCTTTGATGCACTGTAAACCGACGCACCTGCCTCGTTTGTCATAATGTAAAATACTTCTCGGTCAATTTCTTTTAAAAGGTCGGAAATAAATATTTCGCTTTCCTTTGAGGCTGTTCCGTTACCGATTGAAATTAAGTTTACGTTGTTTCTTAAAATCATATCCATAAGAATTTTCTTAGCCTTGTCTTTGTCGTGGTTAGGCAATGTGCAGTAAACAACATTGGTGTCAAGGACTTTGCCTGTTTCGTCCACAACCGCGACTTTGCACCCTGTTCTGTAACCTGGGTCAAAGCCCATAACGATTTTATCCTTAATAGGCGGTTGCAATAAAAGTCCGGAAAGATTTTGATTGAATACCTTTATTGATGCCTCCTCGGCATTTTCCGTAAGCATATTGCGTATTTCTGTTGATATGGACGGTGCAATAAGTCGTTTATAACTGTCCTCGGCGGCAAGTTTGACGTATTTTGTAGACGGTGATTCGTGTTTTGGAGTAAGTCGTCTGAAAAGATAGTTTGTGATTTTTTCTTCGTCAATATCAATTTTTACCGATAAAAATCCTTCTTTTTCACCACGATTTATCGCAAGCAATCTATGGTTTGCAAGTTTTTTTATTGGTTCGGCAAAATCATAGTAAAGACGGTATACACTGTCGTCTTCTGTTAACGCTTTTGAAACTAAAAGACCGAAGTCGATTGTTTTTTGACGAATATCTTTTCTGTATTCGGGGTTATCACTGACTTCTTCGGCGATTATATCCATAGCACCGGCTATTGCGTCCTCACTGCTTTCAACATCTTTTTCGGTGTCGATAAAATCAAGCGAAATACTTTCTATATTATCATTCGGATTTTGTGCAAGGATAATTTCGGCAAGCGGTGCCAGTCCTTTCTCTTTTGCGATAGTCGCTCTTGTGCGGCGTTTCGGTCTGAACGGACGGTATATATCCTCAAGTTCCGATAATGTTACGGCATTTTCGATTGATTTTGCGATTTCATCGGTCAAATTTTCTTGCTCGTCAATCAAACGCAATATTTCTTCTTTTTTATCTTCAAGGTTACGTAAATATGACAGTCTGTCGTAAAAATCTCGTAATATTTCATCACTTAGAGAACCTGTTGCTTCTTTTCTGTAACGGGCGATGAAAGGAATTGTGTTTCCGTCATCAATCAGTTTTACTGTGTTTGTAACCTGTTCGGGACGCAGGTTAAATTCAGACGTAAGCTGATTTATAATTTTTTCTTCTGATTTTTCCATTATGTATATCCTCCAAAAAATAATGTTTTGCTTTGAAATTATTTTGTAACAATTCTGCAAATGAATTTTAAAAATTCTATTCACAAACTGAAATATTTGTGATATAATAGTAACAACCACAATATATAGTGTGCAATTATGTAAACTCAACACCAAATATATATGTGATTAAAAATGCAGTTAAGCTAATTATATCCCATTTAGCTTAATTTTACAAGCAAAACAGTAAAATGAGTTAAAATGAGATGTACAAGCTGAAAAAAATGCAAAAAACCTATTGCACTTTTGATTGATTTAGGGTAAAATGGAGTTAATGGGAGCGAATTGGAGCGTTTGGGATGACAAACGGTCAAATTGGAGAGAGTAACCCATAAATCAATAAAAAGGCAGGTGACATTGAATATGGTAAATTTTGTTGACGAATATCCGCGTCAGCTTGACGAGCGCGGAAGAATTATCTTGCCTGCCAAAGTTAGAGAAAATATGTCCGAAACAGTGTATGTTACACGTTCAATGTCAGATAAATGCCTTCAATTATACACACAAGAGGAATGGGATAAGATTTCTGAAAAGATTAATCAACTCCCAACTGCCACAGACAGAAATGCTGCGGCTTTTGTACGTTTGTTTTTCGGTAAGGCTACTTCAGCCGTTATAGACAAGCAAGGCAGAGTGCCAATCGCAAAGCGTCTGATGGAATATGCTAACCTGAAAAAAGATGTTGTGCTTGTAGGTGCAAACACACGTCTTGAAATATGGGACAGTGAAGAATGGGATAGATACCAAGATGAACTTTCAGACGATATTATGATGGACGGAATATTAAATTACGGACTTAATATTTGATTTGAGGTTGTCGATAAAGTGTTGACGGTTCAAAAAAATAATTGAAAGGGAATCAAAATGGAATTTAAACATATTTCGGTATTGTTCGGGGAAAGCATTGACGCGCTGAATATCAAACCGAACGGTATATATGCAGACGGCACACTCGGCGGCGGCGGACATTCGCACGGTATTTTGTCAACAAACGATTCGTGCCGACTTATCGGTATAGACCAAGACAAAGAGGCTATTGCGGCGGCAAAGAAACGTCTTAAAGAATTTGACGGCAGAGTGACGTTCGTAAATCGCAATTTCAGCGAGATTAAGGATATTTTATCAGAACTTGATATTGATGAAATTGACGGTGCGGTACTTGATTTGGGCGTTAGTTCATATCAGCTCGATAATGCCGAAAGAGGTTTCAGCTATATGCACGATGCCGCTCTTGACATGAGAATGAATACGTCTTCGCCGAAATCGGCATATGACGTTGTAAATTCATATTCATGTGAGGAATTGATGCGTATTTTTTATGACTACGGTGAAGAAAAGTGGTCAAAGCGTATTGCGGAATTTATTTGTGAAAAACGTAAAACAAAGCCTGTTGAAACAACATTTGAACTTGTTGAAATCATAAAGGCGGCAATACCGAAAAAAGCCCGTATGGAAGGCGGACATCCTGCAAAGAGAGTGTTCCAGGCGATAAGAATTGAAGTCAATAACGAACTCGGAATATTGGAAAATGCTATTAAAGACTTTGTGTCAAGCATAAAATCGGGCGGGAGATTGGCGATTATAACGTTCCATTCACTTGAGGACAGAATTGTCAAAAAAACATTTCAGGATTTGGCAAGGGGTTGCACTTGTCCGAAAGAATTTCCGGTATGCGTATGCGGCAAGAAACCGGAAATTAAAATTATTTCAAGAAAACCGATTTTACCGTCGGAAGAAGAACTTGAATATAATTCACGTTCAAAAAGTGCAAAATTGAGAATTGCCGAAAAATTATAGGATAGGCTAAAGGATAATTAAGGGAGAGAATTATTGTGGAATACGGAAATTTGGCATATAAATTGCCGGAACAGTATGATGAACCGATAAAAAAGAGAAAACCACAAAAGAGAAAAGAGAAAACAGTTAATACCACAGCAGTCAGTAACAAGAGGAATCATGAACAAATGCAGTATAAGAGAACAATTTTTCGTGGAATATGCGTGACAGTGCTTTTGGCTGTATCAGCAGGATTTATGATTTCAAAATTCGTTGCTGTGAATGAAATGAACCAGCAGGTTGCGTCACTTAAAAGTCAGCTTACAACGCTTGAATCAGCAACAAGTCAGATGGTTTTTGACCTTGAACAGAGTGTTGACCTTACAAAAATTGAAAAAGAGGCAACAACAAGATTGGGTATGCAAAGACCCGAAAAGTATCAGACAATATATGTAAACGTAAAGCAAGATGATATGACAGAGAAAACTGCCGGTGAAGTAGAGGGTTTTGGACACGGTATTGTGTCTGTATTGAAAAAGATTGGTGGTAATATTGTACAATTTTTCAGCATAAAATAAAAATGGACTTCTATAATTATAAAATTATGAAAAATGTACATTTATTAAAGTATTAAAAGGAATTGATAAATTAATGAAACCATCATTAAATGAAATTAAAAAGAAAACGATATTTATGGTGTGTATCGTTGCTGTACTGCTTGCGCTGCTTGTTTTGCGAGTGGCATATTGGCAGATAATCAGAGGTGACGAGCTTTCGAGCAAGGCAAAGGTACAACAGCAGGGCAGCAGTATTGTTACAGCCTCAAGAGGAGATATTTACGACCGTAACGGTAAGGTGCTTGCGGAAAGTGCAACGGTAAACACACTTATTTGCAATCCTAAGGATATTGAGGCGGACGGTGACAGTGAAGTAATCGCTGCAAGATTGGCTCCTGTTTTGAATATGGATCAAAACGAAATCCTTAAGATTATAACAAAAAATTCAAGATACCAAGTTATAAAAAAACGTCTTACGAACGAACAGACCGAGGCGGTAAAGAAATTAAGAGATTCAGATGTTGACGCAACGATTGCAAAAGCATTTAAAGGGGTATATTTTGAAAATGATTCAAAGAGATATTATCCGTTCAACGTTGCACCGCATATTTTGGGATTTACGGGATATGACAATAACGGTTTGCAGGGAATTGAACTTACTTTCGACGATGAGCTTATGGGGCGTAACGGAAGTATAGAAACTAATCAGTCGGCAAAGGGTACAACACTTAAAGACCAACAAAATGAGTATTTGAACAGTTCTCAAAACGGTGATGACGTTGTACTTACGATTGATGAAACAATCCAGCATTTCCTTGAAAAGCACCTTGAAGAGGCGGTTACGGAAAACAAGCTTAAAGAGGGTGCGGCAGGTATTATTATGAACCCGAAAACGGGCGAAATACTTGCAATGGCAACTAAGCCTGATTTTGACGTAAATAATCCGTATGATATTGACCAGTTTGAAAAATATGCGATAGATTTGGGATATGATACATCAGATGACACAAGTGACGATCCCAATGCAACACCGAAACCGACAGAAGATCCGAATAATTTAAGTGACGAGGCCATTGCGAAAATAAGAAATAAAATGTGGAGAAACAAGGTTATTTCTGATACATATGAACCGGGCTCGACATTTAAGATTATTACTGCGGCGGCGGCTTTGGAAGAACACGTTGTAGACCTTAATTCAACATTCTATTGTCCGGGATTTAAGATTGTTGCCGACAGAAAAATCGGTTGTGCAAACAAGAGCGGTCACGGCGCTCAAACATTTGTAGAGGGTGTAAGAAACTCTTGTAACCCTGTATTTATGGAATTGGGCGAAAGACTTGGATATGAGAAATTTATGGAATATTTCACTGCATTTGGTCTTACCGAAAAGACAAACGTCGAACTTGTCGGTGAGGCGTCAAGTATTTATTACCATAATAAAATGAGTGAAGTCGATATTGCGACAAGTTCATTCGGTCAAGGTTTCCAAATAACACCGATACAGCTTGTAACAGCCGTTTCGGCGGTTATCAACGGCGGTGAAAGAATGAAACCGCAGATTGTAAAGGAAATCAGAAATTCAAACGGAATTTTGAAAACGTATGAGCCGGAGGTTATAAGCCGAGTTATTTCGGAAGAAACATCTCAGCAAATGAGAGAAATTCTTGAATCGGTTGTATCGTTGCCGACATCAACAGGTAAAAATGCGTATGTAAAAGGCTGTCGTATCGGAGGTAAAACAGGTACTTCGGAAAAAGGTAATCGTGACGAAGAAAAACGTATTGCGTCATTTATCGGTTTTGCTCCTGCAAACGATCCGGAAATAGTGTGTCTTATAATGCTTGACGAACCGCAGGTTGATAACAAGTACGGCGGTACAATAGCCGCACCTTTGGCAGGTGAAGTTATTGAAGATGTACTAAACTATCTCGGTGTTGAAAAGCAGTACACAGAAAATGAAGAACCTGACGTTAAGCAGGAAATACCTGACGTTAGAACAATGGATTTGACAGAGGCGAAGAAAGCCATTGTTGACAAAAAGTTGAATGTTCAAGTGAGAGGTGACGGTGATACGGTAGTTGACCAGCTTCCGAAACCGGGTACAATGCTTAACGAAGATTCAACGGTAATATTATATACAGAAGAAATTGACAAAACACATACGGTAACAGTACCTAATCTTAAAGGAATGTCCGTGGATAATGCGAAATATACTCTTGAAATGAGCGGACTGAACTTTGAGATTGTCGGTGCGGGACACAGTGAAGTGTCGAGTGCGTATTCGGTAAATCAGAGCATAGCGGCAGGCGAGGAGGTTACACCTGCGACAGTAATAGGCGTGGAATTCCGCCAAGTAACTTCAGACTAATAGGACAGGGGGAAATATCAAATGTTAGCAAGTGAATTATTAGGCAGTAAATGGCTTGATGAGCATGAAGATATAGATATAACCGGAATAGCGTACGATTCAAGAAACGTACTTCCGGGAAACATTTTTGTATGTATCAAAGGCTTTGAAACAGACGGACATAAATATGCAGAAATGGCAGTTAAAAACGGTGCGTCACTAATCGTTGCCGAAGATAAAATAGATGTAGATGTACCTGTTTGGTATGTTGAAAATTCGAGAGTTGAAATTGCGGAAATGGCTTGTAAGTATTATGGCAATCCGTCAAGCAAATTCAAACTTATCGGTATCACAGGCACAAACGGTAAGACTACAATAACATATTTAATAAAGAGTATAATCGAAACAGCCGGTATGAGAATCGGTGTTATCGGTACAAATCAAAATATTATCGGCGACAAGGTGCTTGTTACGCAAAGTACAACACCGACAACACCAAACGCACTTGAACTTCAACAGCTATTTGCGGAAATGGTTGACAGTGATGCGGAATGTGTTGTAATGGAAGTTTCGAGTCACGCACTTGAACTTGAAAGAGTACACGGTTGTCACTTTGACGTGGGTGTGTTCACAAATCTTACGCGTGACCATCTTGATTTCCATAAGACTATGGAAAATTACTTAAATGCAAAGGCTAAGCTGTTTAAAATCAGCGATAAGGGTGTTGTTAATTTCGACGACGACGGCGGTAAGAAGATTGTTGCAAACAATGACTGCGATATATTAAAAGTCGGTCTTTCGGACGGTTGCGACCTTAAAGCGAAAAATATTGAAATTTCATCATCGGGTGCTGATTTTGATGTTGAATATGACGGTAAGACATATCGTGTTCATATAGTAATTCCCGGCAAGTTCAGCGTATATAATGCAATATGCGCTATGGGTGCGGCATTGCAGATGGGTATTAAAATGGATACCATTATCAAAGGTCTTGAAAATGCAACAGGAGTTGTCGGACGTGTTGAGGTTGTTCCTACAAATACCGATTATACGGTTATAATCGACTATGCACACACACCGGACGGTCTTGAAAATATAATTAAAACCGTTAAAGATTTTGCAAAGGGTGAGGTTATAACATTGTTCGGCTGCGGCGGTGACAGAGATAATACGAAGCGACCGATTATGGGTGAAATCGCCGGAAAACTTTCGGATTACAGTATTATAACGTCAGACAATCCGCGTACGGAAGACCCTGTTTCTATTATAGAACAGATAGAAGTCGGAATGAAACGCACAGACGGAAAATATAAAGTAATAGTCGACAGACGAGAGGCTATCGCATATGCTCTTGACCACGCAAAGAAAGATGATGTAATCATTCTTGCGGGTAAGGGACAGGAAACATATCAGATAATTGGTAAAGAGAAACACGACTTTGACGAACGTGTTGTTGTATATAAACACCTTAATAAATAATTGAAAAGGGCGGCTGAAAAACTACCGCCCTTATTTTTGAGCATAGGACAAAAAGAGAGAAAGGATTTAATTTATTATGCAGGCAATGACGATTGAAGATGTATTAAAAGCAACTGGGGGAACACTTTTAAGCGGTGACATACACCAAACTTTTAACGATGTAATCAGTGATTCGAGAAAGGTTACGGCAGGTGTGCTTTTTGTGCCGCTTGTCGGTGAAAAGTTTGACGGTCACGAATTTATAAAGGCGGCTTTCGACCTTGGTGCTTCGGCTGTTTTGACACAGAGAGATACCGAGCTTTTAGTAGATAAGACAATCGTAAAGGTTGAAGATACATTAAAAGCATTCGGCGACATTGCAAAGTATTACAAGCAAAAGTATAATGTTCCGACTGTTTCCGTTACGGGCAGTGTGGGAAAAACCACTACTAAAGATATGCTTGCATCAGTCCTTTCACAGAAGTATAATACACTTAAGACAATGGGAAACTTCAATAATGAAATAGGTTTGCCTATTACGATTTTCGGACTTGAAAAGGAACATGAGGCGGCTGTTCTTGAAATGGGAATGAACCATTTCGGTGAAATCGAACATCTTGCTGATATAGGCAGACCAGATGTTGCGGTTATAACAAACATAGGTCAGTCGCATATTGAAAATCTCGGCTCACGCGAAGGCATTTTCAAGGCGAAAATGGAAATGACAAAGCTGTTCACAAAGGATAATACACTTATAGTAAACGGTGATGACGATTACCTTTCAAAAACAAAGGGGATGGGTGAATACAAGGTAGTATATTACGGTATAACAAATCCCGAAAATGATGTTTACGCAAAGGATATTGAAAATAACGGACTTAACGGAATTAAATTCACCGCAGTTGTTGATGGCGGCGAATATCCTATTGAAGTAAATGTTCCGGGTAAACATAATGTGTACAATGCACTTGCGGCAATATGCGTAGGACGTGAATTTGATGTGCCTATGGATAAGATTGCAGAGGGAATACGCAGCTTTGAACTTACAAAAATGAGATTGGCTGTTGAAGAATATAACGGTATTACGATAATCAATGACTGTTATAATGCGTCACCTGATTCGATTAAAGCGGCACTCGGAGTGCTTGCGGATACAGATAAAAACAGAAAAGTCGCAATTTTGGGTGACGTGCTTGAAATGGGTGATTTTGCAAAAGACGCACATTACAATCTTGGTAAGGTTGTCAAGGAGAACGGAGTGGACTTGCTTATAACAGCCGGTGAAAATATGAAATATCTTGCACAAGGTGCAAAAGATAACGGTGTAGAAAATATAGTGTCATTTGATAAAACTCTTGAAGTGTGCAACTATGTCAAAGATGAAATCAAGAGCGGTGACGCGGTGCTTATAAAGGCGTCAAGAGGAATGCACTTTGAAGAAGTATATAACACAATTAAAAATAAATAACGAGAGGAAAAGGATTAAAAAATGGAATTGATAAAAGAAATGTTAATGTCATCATTGCTTACACTTGTCGTTGCACTTGTTGTAACGCTTGTGTTCGGACCTGTGTTTATTCCGTGGCTCAGAAAACTTAAATTCGGTCAGGAAATAAGAGAAGAAGGTCCGAAGTGGCACCAGAAAAAATCGGGTACACCGACAATGGGCGGTATTATGTTCATAGTTGCAATGGCGATTGCGATACTTGTAACAACCGTCATTTTTGCAATGAACGGTAATTTTAACACGACATACGCAAGATGTATTGTATTGTTTGTAATTTCACTCGGCTTCGGTGTTATCGGTTTTGTGGACGATTACATTAAAGTAGTAAAAAAACGTAATCTCGGACTTACAGCACCGCAGAAATTCATAATGCAAGTTGTGCTTGCGGCAATTTATATTGCAGTGCTTTACTTCATAGGCGAGCTTGATACGGCGATTAAAATACCGTTTACAAGTATTGAATGGACAATGCCGATATGGCTTTACATACCGTTCGTAATGTTCGTTGTCGTAGGTGTTGTAAATGCTGTAAATCTTACAGACGGACTTGACGGTTTGGCATCAAGTATAACGACAATAGTTGGAATATTCTTTATGCTTGTGTCATATATCGTATTTAAAGAGTATGGCGTGACTGTATTTTCGGCGGCATTAATCGGCGGTTTGATAGGATTTTTGTGGTATAATAAATATCCTGCAAAGGTGTTTATGGGTGATACAGGCTCACTTTTCTTGGGTGCGTCGGTTGCACTTATGGCGATTGACCTAAAAATGCCTATACACCTTATATTGATAGGTTTTGTATACTTTATGGAAACACTTTCTGTAATTATGCAGACTGCATATTTCAAATATACAAAGAAGAAATACGGTGAGGGAAGAAGAATATTCAAGATGAGCCCTATTCACCACCATTTTGAAATGTGCGGTTGGAAAGAAAAGAAAATCGTTGCGGTATTTACATTGGTAACGGTAATTACTTGTGCTGTTGCATATTTTGCAATTTAAGACGAATTAATCGGAAGGAGATTTAGATATGGCAGGGACTGCATATCCTAAAAGAGCTATAAAACAGAATAGACGAACAACTCGTGCTAAAATAGGAAAAACGGTTAAGCTTGCACGAATGGGAGAGATAGACTATACATTTTTGTTTATAGTAATATTGTTGCTTTCATTCGGTTTGGTAATGCTGCTCTCGGCGTCTGCACCTGCCGGAAATACTTTACATAACAATTCGTACTACTTCTTTAATAAACAATTCCTTTGTGCAATATTGGGACTTATCGGAATGTGGGTTATTTCAAGGATTGATTACAACAAATATAAAAATACCGTTCCGAAGTTTATGATTGTATGTACAATACTTTTGGTCTGCGTTCTTATACCGGGTTTGGGTGTAAAATTGAACGGTTCGAGAAGATGGCTTAATACTCCGTTTCTTCAGCTTCAACCGTCGGAATTTATGAAACCCGTTATAGCGATGTATTTTGCACGACTTGTCGATTCGGGAAAATATAATTTGAAACATCTTAAGGGTAATTTGCCGTATATAGGAGTTATGCTTATAGTTGTCGGACTGATGCTTATGGAAACACACCTTAGCGGTGCGATAGTTATTGCCGGTATCGGTGTAAGCGTTATGATTGCAGGAGGTACACCGATTAAACCCGTACTTATCGGAGCACTTATTCTTTTGCCGATCGGCTTAATCGGCGTCCGCGCACTCAGCGGTGTAAGATGGGCACGCGTAACAAGTTTTATGAATCCGTTTGCGGATATTCGTGACGAAAGTTATCAGGTTGTGCAAGGACTTTATGCGATTGGCTCGGGCGGTATTTTCGGACTTGGCTTGGGACAGAGTGTACAGAAATATTCGTATTTGCCTGAACCGTATAATGACTTTATATTTGCGATTGTTTGTGAGGAACTTGGTCTTATCGGTGCGGCTGTTGTAATTTTGCTTTTTGCGGCGCTTATTATAAGAGCAATAAGAATTGCTATGAATGCACCCGATACATACGGCTCACTTGTTGCGGTGGGTATTGCGGCTCAGCTTGCTATTCAGACGATACTTAATATCGCCGTTGCAACATCGAGCGTACCGAATACAGGTGTAGCATTGCCGTTTTTCAGTTACGGCGGTACGGCGATAATAACGCTTTTATGTGAAATGGGAGTATTGCTTAATATATCAAGACATTCCGTAAAAGATTAATGTGGAGGAAGATTTATGAGAGTATTATTTGCGGGCGGAGGAACAGGCGGACATATTAATCCGGCTATTTCAATCGCCGATTATGCAGCTAAACAGGATAAGGATTTTAAGGCTTTGTTTGTCGGTACAAAATCGGGACTTGAAACAAAACTTGTACCGAAAGCAGGATATGATATTGAATATATCGAAATACAAGGCTTTGACAGAAAGCATATTTTCAGAAATTTTGAAACGGTAAAAAAACTTATTTCCGCAAGAAGAAAGTGCAATAAGATTATAAAGGAATTTAAACCCGATTGTATAGTTTGTACGGGCGGATATGTAAGCGGCCCTGTTGCTATGGCATCAAAGAAAATGAAAGTGCCGTCGCTTATACATGAGCAAAATGTGTATCCGGGTATGACGGTAAAAGGCAGTGCAAATTATGTTACATATCTTGCACTCAGCTTTGAAGAAACAATTAATCATATGCAGCATAAGGAAAAATGTGTTGTAACAGGTAATCCGATCAGAAGTGAAATACTTCATTCCGATTACAAAAAGTCAAGAGAAAAGCTCGGTATAAAAAAGCCGTTTGTGCTTATTTTCGGCGGCAGTTTGGGTGCAGACAGAATTAATGATACGGTAATAGGTATGCTTGACAGAATATCAAAGGACAATAAAATCGAATTGATGTTCGGAACCGGTGACAGAAATTATGATAAAATAATGAGTAAAATTAAGGAGAGCGGAATAACTCTTTCGGATAATATAAAGATTGTGTCATATATTGACAATATGGCGGAGTGTATGGCGGCGGCAGACGTTGTTGTATCAAGAGCAGGTGCGATAACCGTAAGCGAAATTGCTGCACTCGGTAAACCGTCAATACTTATTCCGTCACCGAATGTTGTCCGTAATCACCAAGAGCAGAATGCAAGAGAATTTGAAAATAAGAATGCGGCAGAATTAATTTTAGAAAAAGATTTGACGTCTGACGCATTATACGATAAAATAATGTCTATGGTAAGCGATAAGGAGAGATTGAAAGAAATGTCGGAAAATTTGAAACCGCTTGCCAAAGTAGACGCACTTGAAAAAATATATGAGCTTATGATAAAAATGGCAAAAGGAGATAGAAAATGAAAATCACAACAGTAAAAGGTACAAATGATTATCTTCCTGAAGAAGTCAGACTTAGAGATTATCTTCAAAATCAAATTTTAAATACATATCAGGATGCCGGCTTTGAACGTATTATGACGCCTGCAGTTGAAGATATTGAAAATCTTGATAAGAGTGACGGCGGTGATAATCTTAATTTGATATTTAAAATTTTAAAGCGTGGAGATAAGCTAAAGAAAGCAATGGACAGCGGTGATACAAATAAGCTTTGTGATATGGGACTTAGATATGACCTTACACTTCCGCTTTCAAGATATTATGCAAATAATCGTGAACAACTTGTTCTTCCTGCAAAGTGTATACAGATTGATAAGGTGTACAGAGCGGAAAGACCGCAAAAGGGCAGACTTCGTGAGTTTGTGCAGTGTGATATTGATATAATCGGCTCATCTTCTATAAGCTCTGAAATCGAGCTTATTCATACAACAGCAAAAGCACTTTTGTCGCTTGATATAAAGGACTTTACCGTAAAAATTAATGACAGAAGAATTTTAAGAGCATTGCTTAAAGGCGTAGGTTTTGAAGAAAGTCAGCTTGACAGCGTGTGTATTACATTTGATAAAATGGATAAAATCGGTGCTGAGGGCGTTATCGGTGAGCTTACGGATAAAGGCTTTGACAGCGGTGCTATCGCAAAATTCGGTGAAGTCATCGCAAAACCACTTACTGTAGAAAGCGTAAAAGATGTTTGCGGTGAGGAATCTGCCGAAAGTATTGAAACAATAATTAATGCCGTTGAAAAACTTTCGGACGGTGCGTATAAGATTAAGTTCGATATTTCGCTTGTAAGAGGTCAGGGATATTATACAGGTACTGTTTTTGAAATCGTAAGCGATAAGTTTAAAGGCTCTATTGCCGGCGGTGGTCGTTACGATAACTTAATCGGTAAATTTACGGGTGAAAATATTCCTGCGGTAGGTTTTTCAATAGGTTTTGAAAGAATTTTCTCACTTCTTACAGAGGCAGGATATACAATTCCAGATACTAAAAAGAGAATTGCTTTGCTTCACGATAAAGCAGACGTTGTAAATGCAATAGAAGAGGCAGAAAAACTGCGTAAGGATTATGATGTTGTAATCTATGAAAAGCCAAAGAAATTGTCTAAATTCCTTGATAAAATTCAGGCAAAGGGTTACTTTGGTTTCTGCTTCCTTGGAGAAGAAATAAGAGAATTGAAGAAATAAGAATCAAAGCAAGCTATACAACAAAATAGCTTGCTTTTGTTGCTTGAGAATGTGAGGTTGTGAAAATATGAATTTGGGATTTTATATGCCTACAAAGGTTATTGCGGGAAAGGATTGTGTCAGAGGAAACAGTGACGTTTTCAAAATAGGAAAGAAAGCACTTATCGTAACAGGCAAAAATTCCGCAAAATTAAGCGGCGCACTTGACGATGTCAAATATGCGCTTGAAAAGAATAATATTGAATATGTCATATTCGATAAGGTTATGAGTAATCCGACAGTTGAGTGTGTGTATGACGGTGCAGAAACGGCAATGGAGGAAGAAGTTGATTTTGTCATTGCCATAGGCGGCGGCTCGCCGATGGACTCGGCAAAGGCCATTGCGTTGCTGGCAGTATCGGACATTGAAAGAAAGAATTTGTTTGACGGCAACATAGGCAATAAGGCACTTCCTATGATACATATTCCGACAACTGCCGGAACCGGTTCGGAGGTTACACCGTATGCGATTTTGACAAACCACGAAAAACAGACAAAAAAGAGTATTGCGTCACCATGCCTTTTCCCAACATACGCATTGCTTGACGCAAAATACACAAAAAATCTCGGACTTGCCACTACGGTCAATACCGCATTAGATTCACTTTCACATTCGGTTGAAGGAATGATGTCAAAGAGGGCGAATATAATGGCTGATGTAATCGCTAAAGAGGCTGTTAAAATTATTGCGTCAACATTTGACGATTTGATTAGCGGTGAACTTACGGAAGACGACAGAGAAAAACTGCTTTATGCGTCAATGCTTGGAGGTGTTGTTATATCGCAAACAAAAACAACGGCGGTACACGCAATGGGATATTCGCTTACATATTTCAAAAATATCGACCACGGCAGAGCAAACGGATTGTTGCTCGGTGAGTTTACAAAGTATATTGAAAGAAATGATAAGGACAGAGTTAAGGAAATATTGTCTTGTATGAATTTAGACAGTGCAGAAGAATTTAAAAATATTCTTGCGAAAATTTTGGGTGATAAAGAAAAGTTTGAAAAAGAAGAACTTGAATTGTATGCAGAAATTGCTCAAAATGCAGGCGGTACACTAAATAGTATGTTCGTTCCGTCAAAAGATGAAATACTTCAAATATATGTTGAGTCATTGATGTAAAAAAACGGCGGTCTTTGACCGCTGTTTTTTTATGTGTGGAATGTTAAAGGGCGGCCAATGACCGCCCGTACGAATATGAATGGCAGATGACCGCTTATGTTAAACAATATTGTATGTAGGGGCGACCATTGGTCGCCCTTTTTTAGATATTAAGGCAGTAGGGGACGGCACCACGATGTCCCGAGAAGCCACCCCCACAGTCGGCGTTGCCGACAGCTCCTCACAAGGGGAGCCAAAAAGCCTCTCCTTGAGGAGAGGTGTCACGAAGTGACGGAGTGGCAAAAATCAATCACCAGTCAAAAAATCTTTCGGCGATTTACCGGTAAGTTTTTTAAACGCTTTATAAAACGTGGAATAATCATTAAACCCACATTCATAGCAAAGTCCCATAATATCCGCACCTTCGGAAAGCATTTGTTTCGCCTTAGTGATTTTTCTTGTATTCATAAATTCTTTTATTGTAATACCGGTCTGTTTTTTAAATGTATGGCACATATAATACTTATTAATAAAAAATTTCTCTGCTAAAAAATCCAGTGTTATATCTGCGGAAATATTATCGGTAAGGTAATCGATTATATCGTCAATACGGTTATTGTTTGTCGGTTTTATCGGCAAAACGGTGTTGTCAAGTGCATGATTTACCGCGACAAGAAACTGTAAAAAATACGATTTTATCATAGCGTCACTTTCGGGTACTCTGTTTAAAATGTAATGTTCAACCTTTTTAAAATAATCGTAAAGTTCGAAAGACTGAACAATGTCTGACGGTAGTCTGTTATCTTCGCCCATAGGTGAAGAATTTATTTTATGAAACAAATCAAATTCGGGGATAAAGTCGGGATGTATCTGCATAAAAATACGCTCATACGGCTTTTCTGACTGAAAGAAAATCGTATGAAGTTCTCCGGGTCTTGTAAGCAAAATATCGCCGGGGTGAATTTTATATAGATTATCCTCGACTATGTACGTTGCATCACCCGATATAAAATACAGAAATTCATAATATTTATGAAGGTGCAAGTTAAGCTCCGGAGGCTTTGAACGGAAATAACTGTAAAGATATTCTTTCTGTTTATATGAAATTGCATCCATAAAATACACCTCCTACACAATTATTATAGCATAAAAGGACAATATTTGCAATATTTTGGACAACAAATGCAATGGAATAAATTTAATTATTGTGTTATTATATAACCGTAAAATAAATCTCTCTCATACAATCGTATTCTTATATGGATACGGTTGTTTTTTTATAATAAAATATGTCGAAAAATATTTACTTGATACATTTTTTGTGATAGAATATTTATACCGATAATTTATAAAAAGGTTGAGGCAGTTGTAATGTTGAAAAAATATTTTGAGGACGAAAGCTATAATATAATGCCGTGTGGTGTTGTTGCGTTTCAAAATGACAGTACGCTTAAAATTATTTCGGCGAATGATTACTATTATTCGACTTATGCGAACGGAAATTTTGAAAGTCTTAATATTTGCAAAGAAGACAAAAATATTATAGCTGATTTGAAAGATAAAAATGAAGTGGTATATAAATGTATTATTTCGGACGGAACGATACGTTATATTTGTATGCATTTGACTAAATATAATGAAAATGATATTCTCGGTATTCTTATGGACGTTACGGAACAGCATACGAATCTTGTTAGGATGAAAGATGAGAGAAGATGTTTTACATTTGCTCTTAAAAGTTCAAAAAACATTGTTTTTGAACATAACGTAGCGGACGATAATATGACTTTATATATTCCGGTGAAAGGTCAAACCGAACTGAAAAAACTGTCTATCCCCAATAATACGGAAGATGCTGTTTATGAGCTTGCGGATAAAAGAGATTACGGTTATCTTAAAGAAAACATATACAATGAAAAAGTAGAAAATATAAGTGTCAGAATGAAGTTGCCGGGTAATAAGAATTATGAATGGCACCGCATTTTCAGAAATTTTGAACATGATGAAAAGGGTAATCTTAAAAGAATTTTCGGAACAATAACGAATATCGAGGACGAAAAACATCATGAAAAAGAATTAAAAGAAAAAATCGAGATTGACCCGGTACTTCATGTCTATAACAGAAATGCAGGCGTCGAGAGGATTAATGAGTATATAAAATCCAATCCCGAAAGCAGAGATTACGCACTGTTTGTTATTGATATTGATGATTTTAAAAATATAAATGACACATACGGACATTTATACGGTGATACCGTTATTGCCATGGTTGCGGAAATGCTGAACAAGGCAACCGATGATGACGCTATTGTCGGAAGATACGGCGGTGATGAATTTTTCGTGTTTTTGAAAAGTAGCAGAATAGCAGAGAATGCCGACAGAGTTGTTGACAATGTATGTAAAATTAATATTTCAGACGATAAGAGAATAACGTGCAGTGTCGGAGTGGCAGACGGCAGAATATTTGAAGAAGTGCCTAATTATAAAGCGTTGTTCTCAAAAGCAGATAAGGCACTGTACAGTACAAAAAAGAATGGCAAGGCTCACTGGGAGATATACAATGAAAATATTGTGTACGACAATTCAAGCCATGCGATTGATTATGAAGTTGAGGACGCCGAAAACAGTACGGAATTATTTAAGACACGCGATATGATGAAAGTGTTCCTTGAACTTTCTTCAAGTGCGAAAAACAGCGATGACGCAATGTATAAGATTATTCGGTATGTGGCTGAAAAGTTCGATATTGACTGGTTTCAGATAATGAAGGTCAATACCAAGGAAGATTTAATCACAATAAGCTATGAATGGTGCAGTGATCCGAAATTTCAGAATAATGCGGGAAAAAGAGGATATTATGCTCATTCTGACATTAAGCATTTCAAAGAATTCTTTGAAAAATATCCTGTATTTATTCTTTCAAATGAAAAAATAAACGGATTTTCGTTAAAGTTTCAACGTGAATTTGAAAAGAATAAAAAGAATGGTGAAGTGGTCTATAATGCAAATATTACAACAGGAGATTCGTTCTTTATGTTTGTTTGTACGAGATTCGGATATGAAAATCCTTGGCAGATAGAAGAATGCGTTGAATTGAATATGGCGACTAAGCTTATGACGATGTACATTTCTCAAAGCGATAAGGAAACGGAAAATGAGAAAAAGCTTAGAAAAATAATTGATTATGACCGCAAAACAAGTTGTTATACTATTGCAAAGTTTTATGAACAGATAGGCAGACTGAGAAAATTTGCAGAGGAAAAAGACGAACAGGTTGCTCTGTTACATACCGATTTTTCGGGAATTCTTGATTTCAACGAACGGTTCGGTCAGATTGAGGGAGATAAGGTTTTTACAGAGTTTGTAAACTGTATTTTGCCAAGTGATAATGATTATAATATTATAACTCACATTGACGGTGCGGATATTTTTTTCAGTGCGTTCAGATTTAAAAATTTAGAAAGCTTTGATAAGATAGAAACGGTAAATAAACAATTTAGTAAAATGATTAATGAAAAATATCCCGGTGCGCATATTATTGTTAAAACAGGAATTTATGTGCTTAAAACAAATGAAGTTGTGGGAGTGGGGCTGGATAAGGCTTTGAAAGCTAAAAAGACTGTGAAAAATCCTACAGAATCATTTTGCATTGTCTATGACAAAGATAAACATGAAAATAGCTGTTGCTAATTGCAACAGCTGTTTTTTTTATTGAGTTTTCAATTTGTATAATCGGTCATAACTGTATTCATCGACAAGCTCGTAATTATTGTTGATTATATTCATAAACTGCTTACTGTTTACAATGTCGATATTGTGTATAACAACCCACTTAGGTTGTTTTTCAAGCATCATTTGATTAATTTGACGACCGAACTCGGGATACATTTCCGACCACCATTCTTGAAGAATAAATATCTTAAAGCAAGGCATAATGTCGGCTTGCAAAAGCCAAGTTGCCGAAATGTCGTAGCAGTATACGCTGTCTTTGTCTTCATCGGGAATTTGCGAGCTAAGCTGTTTTGCACTGTAATAAATATCCGAATATACGTCGCTTGTTTTGGCAGGGTGCCTTTGCGAATACAACTTCTTTGAGTAATGCACTATATTTGACTCTGATTGAACAAAGTAATTTGCCAACGGAAATGCCATTATTACGCAAAGTATTACTGCAAGAATGTTTATTTTATTTGATGTAATATAGAAGAATACAGCACAATAAATCGGTATTAAAGGTATAAGCGTTGTGTAATAATGCGTGTAACTGAAACCGAGTAATATAGGTATCAGTGCGAATATGGATATTGTTGTGATAAATGACGCAACCTTTGGACCAAGTCGTTTTGCGAAAAATGACGATATGAATATCATCATCAAGACAGGTGCAACCCATCGCAGAAGCAGTAATATGGCTGATGATGTCTTTTCTGATGAGCCTTCCGACGCGTATAGAAAGTTGAATACGAAAGTAGAAAACAACATATCCGACAGCGTCCCTTTAATAAGGAAGAAAAGGCATACAGGCACTGCCACTATCAATACACCGACTATAAAATACAGTATATTTTTAAATATTTCTTTGATATGCTCGTTTATAAAGTCGGTCATAATCGTAACGAATACAATACCGCAGATAATCAGTCCGTTGTTTACGCGGATAAATGCACAAATTCCAAAACATATTCCGTAAATAACCATATTTTTGTGAGGGTGAGGTGCTTTTGGGTGCTTTGTGATGAATTTTAATGCGGTGTAAATCGCTATCATACAGTAGAGAATACAGTATTCTTCCGTTAAGTTGCCGTCGCTGATTGTCGCACCGAATGCAAGAATGGTGATTATAACACAAATTACCGAGCGTATCGGTTTTGTGAAAAAACGTGCCGTTTTGTACATAAATATCGAAGATATTGAAAGGGATATACATTGTAGTATGAATACGCCTACTTTTGATTTTGTCAGGAAATATCCCAATGCATTTATGTAAAACAAAATCGGACCTTTGTGGTCAAAATAATCTCTGTATGCGTCCTTGCCGAGCGTTATCGCTTTTCCGAAGAATATGAAAATGCTTGAATCACCGTCGCATAAGTCCTTGTATAGCGGACTTGTGGACGCAGACAGAAGTAACAGAAATGCTATGCAGAATAATGTTAAAAATGCATAGATTATTAGATTTTTGCGTGTTTTTTTACTTTTTAAACTCACTGATATTTTTGTACCGATTTTTTTCGGATTGAGTTTTTCTTGTATATTGTCTTTTGTATTTTGTAAGAATTGCTTAAATTCAATTTTGTTCATTATATGCTCCTGTGTTTTGTGTATTGTTTATAATACTATTATAAACAATATGATTATATTTGTAAAGCAAATTTACAGTTGAAAAAAATAAAAATGTGATATAATAAAATTATGGTGTTATATATTATGGGGGTGTTGTGACATGAAATGGATTAAAAACTTAGAAAGTATAGCAATAACAAAAACAAGCGGAAAATGCCCGTATTGCGGGAGTGATAATACAGATTATACTTTTGTAGGAAATGTCGGAGGAGTCGGATATGGTGAAATATGGTGTAATGATTGTAAGTCAGCATATCATCTATCAAGAGTATTGATTACGGAAGAGTATAATTTGAATAAAGAAATTCCTAAAAATATCATATATAGATAAATATACAATAAAAAAGAATAATCGGTCTCCTCACAGAGCAGGGTTCGCTATAAAAATCCCCCTATCTGAATGTTCTTCTAAAATAAGTATACCGAATTTATTGTAATACTAATAAAAACCGTATAAACACTTGATATTCAAGCATTTATATGGTTTATACGTTTTGGCGGAGAAGGAGGGATTTGAACCCTCGCGCCAGTTTCCCGACCTACACCCTTAGCAGGGGCGCCTCTTCGGCCTCTTGAGTACTTCTCCATAAAAGAAAAGCATACAACAAGTTAAAATTGCTGCCGTTCTAAATAGCAATTAGCTTTGTATGCAGTACAAAATATAAAATTTTAAATGGAGGAGAGAGTGGGATTCGAACCCACGGACGGCGGAACCGTCACCGGTTTTCAAGACCGGCTCTTTCAACCACTCAGACATCTCTCCAGATGTTTGTTCATCAGCTCAACTGACAAAAATTATTATAGCAGAACATATACCTTTTGTCAACACTTTTTTTGAAAAAAATTAAACTTTTTTTAGTGAACTTTCAAAACCATAGGTTTTAAGCCATTTTTCATAACAAAAAACTGTCGATTTTTTTAATCGACAGTCAAAAATTACGCATTTTTATGAAAAACTTTTTTATAAAAAATCATACTGACACTGCAAGTTATAATTTCTGTAACCGGAAAAGTGAGCCATACATAATTAAGTCCTGCGAACGAAAATACCCAAGCAAGAGGAACAAGAAGTACAACTTGTCTTAGCACTGTTATAAAAATACTTTCCTTACCTTTTCCGATAGCCTGAAACAAAATAGGGAATGTAAGCGAGAGTGCGGCGGGTACAAAGCTTGCTCCGATTATTCGGAAAGCCACATTACCTATATTCAAAACTTCTGTATCATTTGAGAATATTCCGATTGACTGTTTGGGCAAAAGCACAAATATCGCCACGCCTAAAAGCATAAATGCGGCAGATACGGCAACAGTTTCCCAAAACACGCGTTTACATCTGTCTTTTCTGTTTATCGCATAATTAAAGCTCAATACAGGCACTATGCATACGCCGAGAGCATTAAGCGGAATAAAGAAGAAACTTTGAAGTTTATAATAAATACCGAGCACGGTTACGGATGCATCAGAGAATGACGCAAGAAGTACGTTCAGCCCGAGAATATATACAGTCCACAATGCTTGCATAATAATATTCGGCAGTCCTGCTGCATATATTTGTTTTACATACGGCAAAAATATATTTAATTTCGGCGGTTTATAAAATCCTTTAATACCTGTTATGACAGCGGCGAGCGACTGACCTATGACGGTTGCAACAGCAGCACCTGCGACACCCATCGGTTTAATTCCGAACATTCCGAAAATTAAAATAGGGTCGAGTACGATATTTGTCAATGCACCGACAATCTGAGCAATCATAGGTGTTTTCATATCTCCTTGCGATTGCAAAATCTTTGTCCAAGTGCTTTCAAGGAATATTCCCAAGCTGAAAATTCCGATTATTCTTCCGTACGTAATAGTGTACTCATGTACAATTTCAGATTCTGCCGAGATTAAGGCATACGGTTTTATGATGAAAAATGAAATTAAAGCGAATATGAACCAACTCACAACAGCCATAACAGTTCCTATTCCGGCGGTGTTAATCGCTTTGGAAGTTCGCTTTTGACCGTAAAACCGTGCCATAACGGTATTGACGCCAACACCTGTTCCGACTGCAACGGCACATATCAAAAGTTGCATAGGGTATATTACAGAAAGTGCCGTCAGTGCGTATCCTGAGAATTTACCGATGAAAAAACTGTCTACTATATTATATAAAGATTGAATAAGCTGTGCCAGCATAACGGGCGGCGCAAGCTTAAATAAAATTTTCATTGTTTTTTCAGTACCGAAATACTGATTATCCGATGGTGCTTTACTCATACATATGCTCCTTTGTATATTTTTTGCATATCAAGTATAGCACCTTTCAAAGTGAATTGCAATAAAAAAGCACCGAACAAAGTTTAATTTATTCAGTGCTTTTTTATTTCAGATGAAATCTTCGATAACATCTCTTAAATGATGTAATGAAAGTTCGTTTTTATTACAAACATTCACAAATTTTTCGGCGTCATCCTTACATGGAAAAACATCCGAAACAAAAGTTATTAGTTCGTGAGCCTGTGTATTATAAGCGCCTATCCCATAGGTGATGTATTCCCCCATACATGAATCACACATTTTTTCTTCAATCACTCCGTAGTTTACCATTTTATACTTCTCCTTTTATCCTTTTGTATGATAAAATTATAGCATAAATAAGCGTAGAAATATGAATATATTGAAAATGAAGGTGTTTACGATGAATTTGACAAAAAATACATATTTGTGGTATAATTATGATAGAATAATTCCTTGTGAGGTGAACCTAAAAAATGGATATTGCAGTTTGTGATGACAATCTAAGTGATAGGGAAATAATCCGTCAGCAACTAAGTATCTATTTCTCAGATAGATTTATTGAATACAATATTGATAGCTATGAAAACGGCGTTAATTTAATTTATTCGATAGAAGATGGGGAGTATTATGATATAATATTTCTTGATATGTATATGGACAAGTTAAACGGAATACAAGTTGCGGAAAAACTTAGAAATATGAATTATAAAGGTAAGATTATATTTCTTACCACAACGTCAAAATATGCGGTTAAAAGTTATGACGTTGAGGCGAGCGGTTATTTGGTTAAGCCGCACGATATAGATAAAATCAGCATGGTACTTGACAGAGTGCTGAGCAATTATGAAAATATGCATACATACCAAATAAAAAAACGCAATTCCGTAATTCAAGTGTTGTACAGTGAGATTGAATATATTGAGAGCAGTAATTCAAAATGTATTCTTCATCGCACAGACGGAAACAAGTACACAATATATAAGAAACTTAATGATATTGAAGAAGAAATAAATCATAGAGCATTTTTGAGATGTCATCAGAGTTATCTTGTTAATATGAACAAGATAAAGAGTGTTGAAAATGATTTTACAATGAAATCGGGCGATGTTGTGCCGATAAGAACTCGAAATTTGAATGAAATTAAAAAAGAATACTATAATTATATTGAATACAGAGGTAATATTGCAGGAACGACCAAGAGACTGAAAGTTTTTTATGATAAAGTCGGCGGTGATTTTGAAGTAGTCAAAAGAAGACTCATTGATGAAAAATATGTTGTCCGCTTTGTACAGTGTTTCAAAAACGATACCGCTTTTAATGAATTGAAAAAGGCTTTGAATGAAGAATTGTATGAAAAAGCGTATCTTTGTGCGCATACTCTGAAAGGCTCGTCAGTAAGTCTTGATTTCGGAAAACTTTATAAGGCAAGTTCGGCTCTTACGGAAACCCTTTATAACATTAATCATAACGGAGAAGATTGTGATAAAATTTTGATTGATAAGCAATTTGGGGAAGTTGCAAAAGAATATAAAAATGTTATTAATAGTATGCAAATAATAGAAGAAGACTGACATTGTATTAAAATCTCGTTTAATGAACTCAATATAGTTCTGCATAAATATAGTTCTAAGAGGCTATATTTTGTTTTTGTACAAAAAAATATCCGAACAAAAGTTCGGATATTACAACTTGTGGTACGCGATCAGGGGTTCGAACCCTGGACACCCTGATTAAGAGTCAGGTGCTCTACCAACTGAGCTAATCACGCATATTTGGTTTTAATGTCTGACGACAAATAATATGATAGCACATTAAAATTGTTTTGTCAATACTTTTTTGCAAAAAATATTGTTTTTTATAGAAAAACAAAAAAATATCCGAACCGAGGTTCGGATATTTTAACTTATGGTACGCCCGGAGGGATTCGAACCCCTTAAATATTTAATGAATATGCGGTTTCTGAACATATCTGACTAATGCTTGACTAATTCATAAATGTATTTAATTTTTCTACGGTTTCTTTAAAGTGATTTGTACGAATATGTGTATAAATATTTCTTGTAACCGAAATGTCGCTATGCCCTAATAAATGTTGAGCATCTTTTACGTCTATCCCTGCTTCAAAAAGTATTGTTGCGTAAGTATGGCGCAACTGATGAGCTGTTATATCAAGTCCTGTTTCTTTTTTATATTTATCCCAACGACGTTGAAAAGCTGAATAACCGAGTGGCTTTGTACCGTCAATCGAAAATATAAAATCTTCATCTTTTCCTTTAGGGAGTTTATCCGCTAATACATCAAGTAAAACCACTTTGCGAGTGCCGTTTTCTGTTTTAGTACCTTTAATATGAGGGACGTTGCTTTTGTGATATACAGATTTATAAACATTAATTTCTTTATTATCGAAATCAATATCTTTAAACTGTAAAGCAAGAGCTTCGCCCTTTCTTAATCCGGTGTATAACAAAAAATATGGGAACAAACCAAAAGAACAATTTAGACTATTTTTCACTGCGTCGGTTTCTTCTTCTGTAAGAGGTTGTCGTTTGATAGCTGACTTGCCTTTTGGAGGACTAATATATCTTGTAGGGTCATTTTCAACATAGCCTTTTATATAGGCGTATTTAAAAACTAATCGGACTATGGATAATTGGTCTTTTATGGTTTTTGTTGCGTAATCTCTTGTTACATAATAGTCTAAATATTGCTCAATATCGATAGGCTGTATTTCTTTGATATATCTATCATCAAATTCTTCCATTGCGTGACTAAGTAAAATTTTATATCTTTTTGCGGTATTATACTCTATCTTAGGAAAATGTTCTTCTTCCCATTCTTCTGCAACTTCACTAAACAGTTTACCTCTTTCTTCTTGTTGGGTGTAAGCAAGAATTTGACGATTAATATCACGCTCAGCTTGTTGCTCCGTAGTTTTGCTACTGTAAAAATATAATCTCTTACCGTTGATTGTGACGACTTTTAAGTATCTTCCGTCTTTTCTCTTTTTCATTTTAATACACTCCTTTTAAAATTAGGTATTGCAAAAACAGAGTGTATATGATACAATAATTTTGCGAATATATGTTTCAATACACTCTTATCCTCCGACTGTTGGTAGCGGTCGGGGGATTTTTTATTTGCAATTTATTAAAAATCGACTATTTTAATAAATTAATTACGATTTTGATACATTTTGTTACGTTTTTTGTATTTTTAATGCGATTTTAGAATGTTTTAAAATTTCCTTTTTATTGACCGAACCAATCCAAAAACCCGAATACGCAAAACATTTTCATTTTCAAAACGTCTGACAGGGTACATCGGATTTATCGAATGTAATTCAATAAAATTAGGGCCGTATACGATTTTCTTAATAACGCCTTCTTCATCATCAATCAATACCACGGCATAACTGCCACTGTCTACCGACGACTGACATCTGACAAGTACAAGGTCACCTTCTTCAAACTTCGGATACATACTGTCACCCTTAACTGTTAAATATCTGTACTCTTGTCCGTCTTTTACGTCATCGTAGTCTGTCGGTTCATATCCGATAATTTCATTATCAGCAAGACAACCTGTTCCAGCTGCAACAGAACCAATAACAGGAACATTAACAAACTTTATATCATCTAACGGATATGTGTTTGATGGGGCAGGTGATTCAGCTTGCATTGGAACGTCATATCCCATAAGCCATGCTTCACTTACATTTAACGCTTTACCTAATATATATAGTTTATGTTGTCCAGGTTCTGATTTACCCGCCACATATTGACTTATATCGTTTCTGCCTAATCTCGTATTATTTTCTTTGCAATAAGGCTCTGCCAATCTTACTATATCAATCTGTTTTAAATTACGTTCTTTCATTAATTGTTTTAATCTAAGAGCAGTATTTGAATTTTTCAATTTTATCGCCTCCTCACACGATTATTGTAACAGTTCTTGAACAAAAAGTCAATAAGTTTTATAAAAAAGTTCATTTTTTTTGAACAAAAGTGTTGACAAGTGGTGAAGAACATGGTATTATATAATTGTTCAAAGGTACTGAACAAAAAATAGAAAGGGGGTAAATAAATATGTCATTTAAGTACGCAAAGTTGTCGGGAAGAATTAAAGAAAAGTTCAAGACGCAAGAAAGATTTGCGGAGGCGATGAATATGTCACCACGCAGTATATCATTAAAATTAAACAACAAAAGAGAATGGAAACAAAACGAAATTGATAAAGCTTGTGAACTGTTGGAAATTCAAACTTCCGAAATTGGTGAATTTTTTTTTGCCAACGTTGTTCAAAGCTCTGAACAAAAATCGGCATAAACGAAAGGGAATGAGGGAATGAACATTTACAAAGCAGTTAAGAAAGCAAGAAAACATAAACGTTTTATAACACGAAAAAAATACATAAGAACGATATTAGCCAGTGTAAAGATAAAACCTACAGACAGTGCAGAATGTTGTATAGTATTCAAGAACAACAAGTCCTCTGTAAGTCGTTGGAATCCGTCCGCAGAGGACTTAGCTGCAAAAGATTGGATTATAGTAGATTAAATGAAAGGTATCATAGATTTAATCTTAGCGATATAGTCCATAACGGTATCTACATTGTTTTTAAAGCGATTTTCCATATAAATTATAGCTTTGTCGCTAAGCACAGATTCATATACAATATCATCGGCGAAGAAACAATGTAGTAGTTCTGCTCTATGTAGTTCACGACAAGTAGCGTCAACGTCTTCAATAGACCAATTAGGAAAGAGTTCTTTCTGTATTTCTTCAGAACCTCCCATAGAGGAAGCTTGAATTTTATTCATACCGTTTGAACGCTTTTGAAGATATGCTTTGTACAAAGAGCAAATAAGATAATCAGAATCTTTAGTTATTTCAATATCCATATATAATCACCTCCATTCTGTGGTGATTATAGCATAATATCAAGAATTTTACAATGAGAGATAGAAAGTAGGTGAAAAACAATGGCACTTGAAAAACCGTCATACAGAGATAATCTTGAAAGGATTAAAGAGGTTTATCCCAATAAAGAAATGTTGAATGTCAAGAATGTTGCAACGTTCTGCGGATTGAATAGAAAAACAGTATTAGAGCTATTTGGCTTTAATAAAGGATATATCTCCGTTGCCAAGTTGGCAAGAGAAATGTCATAAAAATTAAATACCTTGCAGGCAGACAAGGGCTGTCCGCGTGTTATCCGTAAATTAAACTTTCCCCAATGAGTTTAAATCCTTTTGCGGACGGCTCCTGTGTGCCTGTGAGGAAGTAAAGAGAGGTAAACAAATGAACACAATAGGAATTGCACTGATTAGTTTCGGTGTAGGGTTAATTATCAGTTTAAAGCTGATGAAAGAGGACGAAAAGAAACGAAAGCGTGGTAAAAAAGATGTTTAAGTTAATAAGAGAAATTCGCCGAAATATGTCAGTTATGAACATAGACGGTATAAGAATTTTAGCAGAAGTGGCAAGAGATATTGTATGTAATAAAAAATATCGTAAGGCGGATGGTGAATTAACACCGGAGCAGTTCGACAGACAGGTTAAGCAAGTTTTGGACATCGTAAAAAGAAACGAGGTGTGCAATGTCTGAAAGAATTAAGTATGCTATATCGGTTGTTGCATTTAGTGCGATACTGATTATGACAGAATTTATAATGATGAATATGATTGGGAGGTGAAAGAGAATGAATAACTATTACATTACGTTCGGCAGTGAGGGACAACCATTTAAGGGCGGTTGGATAATCATTGAGGCGGAAACAATAGAGCAAGCGTGCAAGATTTTCAGAGCGATGTATCAATACAAGGAAACTAACGATACACTGTTAAAATTCTGCTCAATATACACAGAAGAAGGCTTTAAGCAAACAGAAATGTACAAAAGCAACGACAATCTTGGAGCAGGTTGTCACTGCAAAATCAGCATAAAAAAAGAGACCGTATGAGCTGGCACTCAAAACGGTCAAAAGGTAATTACATAGATTAGTCTATGTTTTACATATATTATACCACAAAAAAATAAAAAATCAAGAAAGGAATGATAAAAAGTGGGTAATGCAAATTTATTAGAGGTTGCTCGTGGAGCAATCGGCGAGAGATTGGACTATGAACTAGGAAAGGTTGTTGAAAATATCAGCGACCTAAACACAAAGGCAGACGCAGTAAGAAAGATAACATTGACGTTATCACTAAAGCCGGACAGCGAACGACAGAACATAAAAATGTCGACACAAGTAAAATCAACATTGACACCAACGAACAACATCGAAAGTGCGTTGTACTTGACGGAATCAGACGAGGGCAAAGCATTAGTCGAAATGTTGCCACAAGTACCGGGACAAATGGCGTTAGACGGTTCAGAGCAAGAAGAACCAAAGGTTATAGCAATTAAGAAAGCAATGTAATTTAAAGGAGGATAAAGAAATGATTGATAGAAGTTTTATTGAAAAAATCGAAGAAATGACAGGACCAAAGGTGATTGAGACCGACTATGGCACGTTTTCGGACATTCAACTGCACAAAATTGAGGACAGATTGGTTGATACAACTAAGTTATCAAGTCTAAGTGGTTTAGTCACTATGATGAAACAAGAAATGAACAATTATGACAATCCATTATTCGTGAGAGTGGTATCGCCGGATCAGGTTGATGTATTGGGTACGGTCAGATGTGATATGCAACGCGAAAGACCATATGTTACATATGCAAAATTCAATCGCTTTGACTTCGATAGTTATATGAGTATCGAAAATATGATTATAAATCTAAAATCACGCTTTGCACCGACAGAGGATAGAGATTATCTTGTGCAGTTGCTTGGCAACATAACAGACCAACAATCAGTACAAACGAAAGATGACGGTATAACACAATCGGCAACCGTCAAGAGCGGTATTCAGTTGGTTGGCGAACAGAGAATAAAACCGATTGTTTCGCTAAAGCCATACAGAACGTTTTTAGAGGTAGAACAACCGGAAAGTGATTTCTTAATCAGACTTAAAGACGGAAGTGCGGCACTGTTTGAGGCAGACGGAGGAGCTTGGGAACGTGAGGCAGTAAAGAACGTTGCGGACAAGCTAAGAGAATTGCTTGAAGATGTACCGAATGTACATATAATTGAATAATAAAAAAGCGGGGGAATTTAATTTCCCCCGCAATACCGTTCAACGGCATATATTATAACACAACAATATTTTAGCATAGAAAAGGAGAAATGTCAAATGAACATATACGAAATAGACAATGCAATGTTTTTTTTAGTTGATGAAGAAACAGGCGAAATAAAGGATTATGAGGCATTTGAAGAAATGCAAATGATACCGGAAGAAAAAATCGAAAATACAGCGTTATGGTATAAAAATCTGATAGCTGAAAGCAAGGCTATCAGAGAAGAAGAAAAAGCACTTGCGGAACGTCGTAAGTCGTTGGAAAACAAGGCTGAACAATTGAAAACCTATATAAACCGAGCATTGCAAGGCAATAAATTCGCTACTCCAAAAGTGGCGATAAGTTACAGAAAATCAACAGCAGTAGAAGTCGATGATGAATTTATCGACTATGCAATGAAGAACAACGACAGATTGCTAACGTTCAAAAAACCAGAGGCAAACAAGACGGTTATAAAAGATATGCTAAAAGACGGAGTGGAAATTCCACACGCAACATTAATTGAACGGAATAATATGAGTATAAAATAAGGAGTGATACATATGGGAATACCGGTTTTAATTATGGGTGAAAGCGGTAGCGGAAAAAGCGCAAGCCTAAGAAATTTTGACGCAGATGATTTGGTAATATTTAATGTGGCAAGTAAGCCGCTTCCGTTCCGCAAGAAGTTAAATTCAATCAAAAAGGCTACATACAACGTTATTGCCAAAGAATTAAGTAAAAAGCAGTATAAGCGATACGTTATAGACGACAGTCAATATCTGTTGGCGTTCGATTCGTTTAATCGTGCAAAAGAAACAGGCTATGCGAAGTTTACCGATATGGCGGTACGTTTTCAGAAGATGATTACATTTATTATTGAGGGATTGCCCGATGATACAATCGTATATTTTTTGCACCATTGCGAGCAGACCGAAAACGGTAAAATTAAAGCGAAAACAATCGGTAAAATGTTGGATAATCAGTTGACCGTTGAGGGACTGTTTTCAATCGTTTTGCTATGTCAAGCTGACGGTCAAAGTCATAGTTTCATAACGCAATCAGACGGACATACAACGTGCAAGTCTCCTATGGATATGTTTGATTTAGAGATTGATAACGATTTGAAAGCAGTTGACGAAAGAATAAGAGAATATTACGGAATGAATGAGGAGGATAAAAATAATGAATAAAATACAAGGATATGACGAAGCACAATCGTATACAGGTGAGAGCAGAACATTGCCGGCAGGTAAATATATCTGCGAAATCAAGGGTGCAAAAGAAGTTGCAACAAAAACCGGAAAAAAGCAATTAGTGTTGCAATTAGACATTGCAGAGGGCGAATACAAAGATTATTACAGTAATCAATATGCCGCAAACATTCAAAAGAACGGGACAAGTGCAAAGTGGAATAACGGCGGACTGTTTAGACAAGGTTTCGAGGGTAATCAGTTACCGTATTTTAAGGGAATGATAACCTGTATCGAAAAAAGTAATGCCGGCTATGTGTGGAATTGGGACGAAAAGACACTGAAAGGTAAAAAGATTGGTGTATTGTTCGGTCGTGAACAATTCATCATGAACGGTCAGAAAAGAATGGCGACAAAGGCAAGAGCAGTGAGAAGTATCGAGGGACTAAAAACATCGGAAATTCCGCAAGACAAGTTGCTTGCCGAAAACTCAACAGGATTTGATACAAGCGGATTTGATGATGAGAACGAATCGGAAGAAGATTTGCCGTTTTAATATAGGTTAAGGAATGGGTGCTATGGAGAATGAAAACAGAATAACGATACCCGATTTTAGTAAAGACGATTTTTTAACATCATCAAAACCGTTTCAATGGATAATAGACCAAGCAGACGGTAACGAATTTGTCAAAGGTCAGCTTGTGGCACAAATGGCGTCAAAGGCAAAGCAATTAAAAGTATCGAATTTCAAGACACAGTTCACGAACTATGTCAGAGCACAGAAAGGTCAAAGTATTGTCTACGGAAATGTAATGGAATTCAGCGGTACTGCGATAATGTGGGACACAGGCGAATGGATTGCAAATGATGATGGTGTGTACAAGACAAACGCTTACGGGGTAAATCAATTTGCTTGCCCGCACCCGATATTTATATTAACAAGATATTCAAATGTTGATACAGATGTCGAAAGCGTACAACTGGTTTATGGCAGAGCGGGACGAACATATAAAACTAAAATCGTCCCACGCTCCGACCTTGCAAGTGCAAACAAAATTGTTAAATTGGCTGAGTACGGTGTCGGTGTTACATCAGAAAATGCAAAGGCACTTGTACAATTTTTAAGCGATTTTGAGAGTATAAATTACGATAAAATCGTTGAAAAAAAGTCGTGCGACCATATGGGTTGGGTAGGCAGAGGATATAAAGAATTTGCCCCGTATATATCAGATTTGGAATTTGAGGGGCAAGACACATTTAGGCAGTTATTCAATTCAGTTAAAAGTGTAGGAAGTTATGATAAATGGCTTGAAACGATTAAAAATTATCGCAAAAACGGTAGTATTGTTGTTCGTATGGTTATGGCGGCGAGTTTTGCAAGTGTCCTGTTAAAGCCACTCGGTGCATTGCCGTTTTTCGTACACCTATGGGGCGATACCGAAACGGGTAAATCCGTTGCATTGCTTGCGGCGGTATCTATATGGGCTGAACCGGTTATCGGTAAATATGCCTATACATTCAATTCTACCGATGTAGGTAATGAATTATATGCGGCGTGTTTAAATTCACTGCCGTTATGTATGGACGAATTGCAGATACTGAATAAACGTTCGGATTTTGATGATATAATATATCGTCTGTGCGAGGGTACGGGACGTTTACGCGGTAAAAAAGACGGTGGTATACAAAATATTAAGACGTGGCGAAATTGTATTATAACCACAGGCGAACGCCCGATAACGTCAATGTCTTCCGGTGGCGGTGCGGTCAATCGTGTTATTGAAATAGAATGTAACGGCGGTAAGTTCTTCAAAAATCCGAGAGAATTTTGCAGAACGATACAGTCAAGCTATGGTCACGCAGGCAAAGTATTTGTTGAGAATTTGACCGAAAATCTTGCAGAGGCAAGAGAATTACACGAAAAATACATAAAGCTGTTAGAGGACAATACGGACGCCACAGACAAACAAATTGCGTCAGCGGCGGCATTATTAACCGCTGATGAACTGTCTGAACGTTGGATATTTAATGACGGTATAAGAATAGGCATAGATGATATTAAGCCATATTTACAGACAAAGGATATGCTGAACGTCAACAGACGTGCCTATGACTATTTGCGTGAAGAAGTTATTTCTAACTATAACAATTTTAAAAACAATGATAACGAGTGTTGGGGAATTGCTAAAGAAGGTTATATATATATTTTGCGAAACAAATTCAATGCAATATTGCAAAGCGGAAATTTCAATCCACAATCGACGCTTTCGTGGATGGCGAGAAACGGTAAGCTTGCAAAAACAGACGGTCGCAATCTTTCTGTTAAAGTGCAGATAAACGGTACAAGAATACGTTGTATTTGCTTGCACGAAGATGATGGAGAGTTTACAGAAATGGATATTGATGATGAAGATTTGCCATTTGATATTTAAAATAACCGCCCTAACTGCCCTACAAAACCGACGTAAAACAATATGTGTATATTATAGAATATTTTTTTGAATTATTTATAATTAATAATTTTTATAAAAATAAAAAAGTATAAAAATGTGTAGGGCGGTAGGGCATTGGATAAAAAAATGTGTAATAATGCGGTCTAAAATATGCCCGACATTAAATTTTTGAAATTAGGGCAATAGGGCATATATAAGGAGTTAAACAATGAAATTATTTGATTATCAAGAAAAAGCACTTGCATTAACGAGTGATAAAGACAATTCGGCATTTTACTATGATATGGGATTAGGTAAGACATTTATAGGCAGTGAACGATTACGATTATACGGTGAACGCATGAATATAATTGTGTGTCAGAAGTCTAAAATCAAAGACTGGTGCGAGCATTTCAAAGAGCATTATACGGATTATGCAGTATTTGATTTGACGAATAAAAAGGATATGCAGGCATTTATGATATATCCGATATACAAATGTATCGGTATCATAAATTATGAATTGGCTTACAGACGTGAAGAACTAAGGCAACTAAAGGATTTCACTATGATGTTAGATGAAAGTTCAATGATAAAAAATGAAACTGCAAAACGTACGAAGTTCATATTATCGTTGAAACCGTCACACACAATATTGTTATCCGGTACACCGACAGACGGCAAGTATGAGTTCCTGTATTCGCAATTACGCTTGTTAGGTTGGAAGATTACCAAAACGGCATATTATAACCGATACATAAAAACGGAATTGCGAAGTTACGGCGGTCCAATGTTCAGAGTAGTTACAGGATACAAGAATGTAAGCGAATTAAAGGCAAAACTAAAGGAATACGGAGCGGTATTTGCTAAGGCAGAAGAAGTTATTAAGTTACCTGAAAAGAAGTTTATCAAGGAATATTCGACTGTTTCATCAGACTATAAAAAGTTTATGAAAGACCGAGTAATCAAGATAGACGATAAGGAATTGACAGGCGACAGTACATTGTCAAAAAGACTGTATGCAAGAATGTTATGCAGTGCATATAGCAAAGACAAAATATCGCGATTAATTGATTTAGTTAATTCTACATCTGACAGGGTTATTATATTCTACAATTTCAATACCGAACTTGAAGCATTAAGAAAAGTGCTGTTTGATAGACCGATAAGCATAGTAAACGGACAAGTTAAGGACCTAAAGGCATACGAAAATAACGATAATTCAGTTACATTGATACAATATCAAGCCGGAGCTATGGGATTAAATTTGCAAAAGGCGAACAGAATTATATATTTTTCTCTGCCGGAACGTTCGGAACTGTTTGAGCAATCAAAAGCGAGGATATGCCGTATCGGTCAAGAAAAACAATGCTATTATCACATAATGATGTGCCATAAGAGCGTGGAAGAAAAGATATATGAGTGTCTGTTAATGCGAAAAGATTATACAGACGAATTATTCAGAAAGGAATTTGGCTGATGGCAGAGGAAAAGAATTTTGAAAATCGAGTTAAGCAATGGCTTAGAAGTAAAGGCTGTTATGTGGTTAAATATTATGGTTGCGGAGGTACAAGAGCGGGCGTTCCTGATTTGATTGTATGTGCGAATGGTAGATTTGTCGGTGTTGAAATTAAAGCTGAACACGGTAAGTTGGCACCGTTGCAACGTAGTCATTTAGATAAAATATTAACTTCCGGCGGTGCAGTTACAGTTCTTAGACCATCTGAATTTGACGGATTTAAAAAGTTCATTGAGGAAGTGCTGAATGATGATTGATAAAGCTACAAGAAATAAGCTGAAAGCTAAGGCAAACGAATTGTCGGATATATGTGTAACAGACGGTGAAAAGTTTGCAAAATGCTATGACGATATGTATAACAGTGGTGAATTTAATTGCGGGGAATGTTTCATCATAGCACGATTAGCTGATTTATATACTGCAATAAAACAGGGCATTATTGATAAAACTGACGGTGCTAAACAACAAAGTGAAATATTTAAAATCATTGAATTGGAGGAGTAGAACAATGACTGATATAAATTCTTTAAACACGCAAGAATTGGTTTACAATATCAATCATCAAAAGGCAGAGATTGCAAGATACAAAAGTGTCATTAAACGACTTGAAAAAGATGTAGAGGATATGCAAAACGACGTGGATATAACGGAGCGAATGCTTGAAGATAAAAACAAAGATATATCAGATTTGATTTTCAAAGAGCGTGCAAATGCGGTAACAGAGTTTGCGGAAACACTCAAAAGCACATTTGTTGCTCTCGGTGCAGAAGCGTTTGAGTGTTCAGAAATCGAGGACAATATTGACGACCTTGTAAAAGAAATGACGGAGGTAGAAGAATGAGATGCGATTATTGTCCATTATCAGCTCCGGAAGATGTTTGTCCGGAAGCAGAAGGAAAATATGGAGTAGAACATCAAGATGGAATGTTAGGTTGTTCTCACCCGTGGAATTGGGTAAAAAAACGTGATAATGACTATAATGAGTATTTAGGTAATATGGGCTTAGATATGGGGATTGAAACGGATTTTACTTCCAAAGAATTGAATAAAGTGATAGATATATGCAAGCATATGATAGGACTTAACTATAAAAGACCTTATCACCGTCACGGAAAAGCCTTTTACAAGCCATACCGCAATTATTATTGTGACATCGAAACCGGTAACAATCTTTTGAACAGATTGCCGAAAGATATTATAAATGTAAAGAGGTGTGAGAACCATACTTGGTATTGGTTAACTACAAACGGATTAAAGTGGTTAGGACGACAACTTAATATAGTTATAAAAGAAGACGGAAAGGGGAATTAAAATGATTTGTAACAACAAAAAATGCGTATTCCATAAAGGAGAAACAGAGTGCCTATTACCGAAGAACGAAAATTTTCAAATTACGATGAATGACAGAGTAATATCGTGTCTTAATAATATTAAAGACGAAAACGACTTGTCGGCAGAAGGTAAAAAAAATTGAAAAGTGTCCGGAATATGTACCGGATAAGAAAGCATAGGGGGAATTAATTTGACAAATGAAGAGCTAAAACAGTATCGCAGTATTGTAGCGGAATTAAACGAGGTAAATGACAGAATAAACAGTAGTACAGTACACGGAACTGTCACAGGCTCTGACAGTGAGTTCCCGTACGTCAAGCACTGTATTTCTGTATCGGGTGTTGAGCCAACGCATATATCGGATATTGTGTTACGTCAGCGATTGGAACGACAGAAAAATAAAATTGAATTGTTTGTTGCCGGTATATTGGACAGTGAAACACGCCGTATATTCCGATACAGGTACATAGATGGCACCGTAATGCCGTCGTGGCAGTGGATTGCGTTCAAGATAGGAGTATCGGGTGACGGTAGCACAGAACGAAAAAAACATGATAGATATTTAAAAGTTTCCCGAAATTCCTGAAAAAGTGTGATACAATTTATAATGCGAAAAGAATGAGCAGACAAAAAATAATGCAAAACATATATACAGTGCAATATTTTGTGTTCTATATCTTACCGCTCGTTATTTTCGTAAAAAGGTAGTGTATCATCGTGAGATGATGGGTGAATATCTCGTGTGATTGGTGGGAGTGGAGATATTAAAAAAATTATTCTTCTAAAAAAGGAATTTGACAAAAAATATAATTTGTGATAAATTGCGAAAGAATTAAGTGATAATAATCGGTGGAAAACTCATGGCAGACCAATAGATAAGGATGAACTCGAAAGCATACAGCTGAAAATTAATGATTTTGAGCAAGATAAGGTATTATCAAAGTTGATAGGCGAATATGATTGTATTATGAATGAATATGTAACCAAATATGGCATAAAATTATTCACTCATACAAGGAGGTTTTTGTAATGTCTATAGTCGAGAAAGTTCAAAATATAATAGGGAATGAGGATTATCTAAAAAATAGTAAAAAAATATTATCTTCAGAAAATATTGATAGATATAATTATATGTTGACAAATGGAATCATAAAACCAAGAGGTAATTGTTTGATGCCAACCACTAAACTATATACTCAAAATGTAATGCTTAATAAAAAATATATATAAGCGATGTAAAAACACACCTAATCGGGTGTGTTTTTCTTATGGGATAAAACAGGAGGTGAAATTCATGGCAAGACCGAGAAAGATTACGAAAGAGACAGTCCAAAAACTCGAAGAGGGATTTTTAATGGGGTTAAGTGACCGAGAGGCTTGTATTTATGCGGATATAGCGGTAAGCACGTTATACAATTACTGCAAGAAACACAAGGAGTTTTCGGAGCGAAAAGAGCTACTTAAAGACAATATCAAAATGAAGTCGAAATTAAACGTTGCACACGGGATAAAAAAAGGTGATATTAATTTGTCGTTATGGTATCTTGAACGCAAATGCAAAGATGAATTTTCACCGAAACAGGAAATAACGCACAGTGGCACAATGGACATAAACAATCCTATGGCAAATCTCACGACCGACGAATTAAGGAAGTTGATAGGCGATGGATAAAAATTTAATAATGCTTGAGGCGAAAAAAGAACTTGCAAGACGTGAGTTCTTTTATTTTTGTCATTTATCTGCACCGTCGTTTTACAAAACAGACAGAAAATTTCTTGTCAGACTATGCAACGAAATGCAATCGTTTTACGAAAGTGATGAAGACGCACTGATTATAAACTTACCGCCACGACACGGCAAGAGTCGTACGGCATCAATGTTTGTTGAGTGGGTACTCGGCAGAAATCAAAGTGAGAAGATAATGACCGGTTCATACAACGAAACACTGTCGACCACGTTTTCAAAGACGGTCAGAAATGCGATACAGGAAGAAAAAGCCGATGAAGAAAAGATTGTGTACAGTGACATATTCCCGAACGTCAGAATAAAGCAAGGCGACGGGGCAATGAATCTATGGAGCTTGGAGGGCGGTTACAACAACTATCTTGCAACATCGCCGTCGGGTACGGCAACAGGTTTCGGAGCAAGTTTATTAATTATCGACGACCTTATCAAAAATGCGGAAGAAGCATACAACGAAACAGTGAAAGAAAAGCATTGGGAATGGTTTACGAACACAATGCTTTCACGACTTGAAGAAAAAGGCAAGATAATCATCATAATGACACGATGGGCGTCGGGTGACCTTGCGGGACGTGCGATTGAGTATTTCAGCGAGAACAACATATCGCACAGAGTAATCACGATGAAAGCCGTATGTGATGACGGCAATATGCTTTGTGATGAAATCTTGTCACGGAGCAGTTACGACTTAAAGATTAAGGCAATGGGTGCGGACATAGCAAGTGCGAACTATCAGCAAGAGCCGATTGATTTGCAAGGCAAACTCTACACAACGCTTAAAACATACGACAGTTTACCGCCGATTACGCAGATACATGCATATTGCGATACCGCCGATACAGGTGCGGATTATCTCTGCAACATAATATACGGCATATACGGCAAAGAAGTATACGTCATAGACGTGTATTATACCGACGAGCCTATGGAGATTACAGAGGGTGAAACGGCACGCAGATTATACGAGAACAACGTCAATCTTGCAAAGATTGAAAGCAATAACGGCGGACGTTCGTTCGCAAGACGTGTTCGTGAAATCCTTGCCGAAAAATACGGCAGTAATTTTACAACGGTGAAATGGTTTCACCAAAGCAATAACAAAGAGGCACGAATATTATCCAACAGTACTTGGGTAATGGAGCATATATACTTTCCGTCAGATTGGCATATACGCTTTCCGGAATACTATAAGGCAATGACGACATATCAACGTGAGGGCAAGAACAAGCACGACGACGCACCCGACGCAACAACGGGTATTGCGGAAATGATGAACAGGAAAAAGGGCGGACTGTCAATTTTAAAGTAGGTGATAAAAATGGATTTGGAAACAGTGAAAAAGCTGATAAAAAAATATATACCCGGACACGAGAATTTTATATCGAGAGTGCAGACGGCGGAAAGGTATTACTTAAACGACAACGATATTTTGCACATAAAGCATAGCGAGGACGAAAAGCCTTTGAGAAATGCCAATAACAGAATACCGTCAAATTTTCACGGCTTGCTTGTAGACCAAAAGTCTGCATATATGTTTACGTCACCGCCGTTATTCGATGTCGGGAATAAATCTGCGAATGAGAAAATAAGCAATATACTCGGCAGTCGATACACGAAAATATGTTCAAGACTTGCGATAAATGCGTCAAATGCGGGTGTGAGTTGGATTCACTACTGGGATAATGACGGATTTAAGTACGACGTTATAGACAGCAAGCAAGTTATACCGATATGGAGTGATACTTTGGAACACGAACTTACGGCGTGTTTCAGAACGTATCAAGAGCTTGACGATAACGGTGACACTTATCATGTTTATGAGTATTGGACTGATAAGGAATGCAGTGTATTCCGTAAGAAGATTGGCGACGGTCTTGAACGGCTTGAAATGTATAATATGTTCAACGTGTATGACGTTGAAACAAACGGAACTGTATGTAACGTGTACAGTCATAATTTCGGACGTGTACCGTTTATTCCGTTTTTCAATAACGGCTTTCATCGTGATGACCTTACACCGATAAAAGGACTTATTGATACATATGACAAAACGTACAGCGGTTTTATAAACGACCTCGAAGATATACAGGAGATTATATTCGTGCTTAGCGGATATGAGGGCGAGAGCCTTTCGGAGTTTTTGACACAGCTCAAGAAGTACAAGACTATTAAGCTTGATTCGGAAGAAGGAGCAAGCGGAGGACTTTCGACTTTGACGATTGATATTCCGGTTGAGGCAAGAGAGAAAATGCTCCAAATGACACGCAAGAGTATTTTTGAACAGGGTAAAGGTATTGACCCGGACCCACAGAATTTCGGTAATTCATCGGGTACGGCATTGAAATATTTGTATTCACTGCTTGAACTCAAAGCCGGTATGGCAGAAATGGAGTTTAGGAGTGGGTTTGAAGAACTCATCAAAGCGATATGCGATTACAGCGGTATCGCTTGCGAGAATGTCACACAGACGTGGACAAGGACAAGCGTTTCAAACGACACCGAACTTGCGGATATAGCACAAAAAAGCGTTGGTGTTATATCTCAACGCACGATTATCGAACGTCATCCGTTTGTTGAGGATGCAGATAAGGAAATGGAGAGAATTGCGGAAGAAAAGGACGACAGTGACGATATAATGGGTGGACATAATGAACGAGTATTGGAAGAAGAGGAACAGTGAGCTTTTAAAAATCCACGCACAGAAAGCCGATGATATAGAACGCGAACTTATAAAAGAGTATGAAAGGTCCTTAAACGGCATAAAAAAAGAGATTGAAACGTTTTACGCAAGGTATGCTGATGAAAACGGTATCAATATGGCAGAGGCACGAAAGCAGTTAAGTCGTGAAGAACTTAAAGGCTTTAAGATGTCGCTTGAGGAGTTTAGGGAAAAGGCACTCGATAACGCAGACGGCAAGTGGACGACAATGCTTGATAATGAGTATATGCGTTCAAGGGTAAGCCGTTTGGAGGCACTCAAATATCAAATGCGTGGAGAAGTCGAACTCTTGAAACAAAAGCAAGAGGATAAATTTTCAACATCACTTAAAAAGGCATACAGTGATACATATTATACAACAAATAAACATATTGCCGATTCGGTTGATTATGCTGTTAATTTTGCAAAGTTCGACCGTGACACGGTAAAGAATGCGATATATGAAAAGTGGCTTGACGGAAGTAATTTCTCCGACAGGATATGGAACGATAAGCAGAAACTTTTAAGAGAACTCAATACAAATCTTGTACAGGGCATAACAAGGGGCGACAGTCCCGATAAAATGATTAAAAATATTTCTGCAAGAATGAATGTTTCAAAAAGCCGTGCCGCCGCATTGTATCAGACGGAATATACGCATATTATGGTTGACGCAAGATTGCAGTCGCTAAAGGACGCAGGCTTTGAAGAATACGAGATTGACGAGAATATGGACAGTGATATTTGCAGTGAATGTGCAAGTATGCACGGAAAGCATTTTAAACTTTCCGAATATCAGCAAGGCATAACCGCACCGCCGTTTCATACCCGTTGCAGAGGTACAATAACGGGATATTTTGCGGACGATGACCTTGACAACAGCGATGTAGATGATATAATAGAAGTAGATAAAGATAATATGGATCTTATGAAGTCGCCGTTTACGGATAAAAAGAGAAAAGCGGTTTTGAGTCATGCATCAAAAGTTATCTATGGTAATCTAAAAATACCTGTTAAAAAAGTGTCAAACAGTCATTGTGATCTTTATGTGGAAGATAGCATAAAAGCTAATGATAAAGTAATAAGACTTTATGAGGAAATTATAAGTGCAACTTATCCATACCTTAAAAATTATGTTGAATTGTCGCAAATTATATTGGTTGATTTCGGTAAGTATGGTATAGGAACTGGAGAAAATACAGAAGCTATTGGTGGTTATAATGATGAACTACGAAAAATTATGCTTAATTCAAAATTTAATACGGCTGAAAAGATACTTGATTTCGTTGGAAGTGGAAATTTTGCAAATAATGAAGTGATATCTGTAGTATTACACGAAGCAGGGCATAAGTATTATTATGATAGTATTAGAAAGCTTGCAGAGAAAAGTGGTATAAGTAAAACGGAAGCCAAAAATAAAATTGATCAAGCTATTGAAAAAATAATAAAAACTCAAATTATACAAGATAGCCGCGATGTTCAATTAGCGATAAGTCCATATGCAGGAATGGGTTATACAAAACGTAATTTTTCAGAAGTAACTGCCGAATGTATGGCATCGATAAAATTTAACGATATATCAAGATCAATTATAGATAAGATTGAAAGGATGACAAAGTGATGATGGTTTTAGATACACCCGAACAGCAAGCCATAATGGATAGAATGAAAGGATTGGAATATAATTCTGAAGCACACATAGCATTATTAAAGGAATATTGGGAACTAACGAAAAAAATTTACAAAGGAACATTTTATGAAGATATGATTGATCCGCCTAATGAGGAGGCATATGAACTTATGCGTGAAACATATGCAAATGAAAAGCAACATTATATAATTAAATAGGAATTATAAAAAGTTTGATATGGAGTTGTATGCTAAAGAAAGTGAAGAATACAGAAATAAAATGCCGATTGGTTTTTGCTAAAATAATAAATGTTAAAGGGAGTATAGGCAATGGATAATTTTAAAGTTATTTATAAAATACTTAAAGTCCTTGAAAGTGCAATGGATTGTGATGAAGTTGATAGGTCTTTGCTAAAGGCAGAAAATTTCAAGATAACAGAAAATCGATTTGAGAATATTATCAGAATGCTTGCCAAGGAAGAATATATAACTGGAGTAATCATAGTTGATATGATAGGAATACAGGGAATCAAATTCGATGATGTACGAATAACATTAAAAGGACTTGAATATCTTAGCGAAAATTCTTTGATGAAGAAAGCGGCAAATTTAGCTAAGAGCATTAAAGAAACAATCCCCGGTATATAAATGAAAGCACGTTCTAAGACGTGCTTTTTCTATGCAAGCGACTTGCAAATAAGGACAAATTATGATATAGTATAGGCAGCCTAACGGCTCGGGTATTGAGTTTGAGCGATAGGCGGTTGTTTTGGAAAGGAAATATTATGAGTGAAACAACGATACAACTTGTATTGATTTTGCTTATTGTATGGATATTAAAAAAATAACCGCCCTACTGGCATAAGGCGGTTATTTGGTGTAGAATGTAATCTACATTCAAAATAAACATCTCGATGTAGAAACAATCGTTTTATCGCTCCTACTCTTTACTTGAATTATAGCACTTAACAAATGTTATGTCAAGCACTTACTGAAACAGTGAGTGCTTTTTTGATACGAAAAAGGAGAGTGGGACAAGTGAATATACGAGGTTTACCGCCTTAGCACCTATGAAACGGTGCTTTTTTTATACTCTTTTTTTCAAGTGTTGCAGAGAATAAAGAACAATGCTTTTTACAGGAACGCACCTGAATAAAAAATTATGGAGGAGAAATAAGAATGGAATGGTTAAAAGCAATATTGGAAAAGGCGAAGATTGAGGACGGCAAGTTGGATATTGACGGAGTGATGTCGACTGTAAACTCTGAATTTCCGAAGTATGCAGTACCGAAAAATGTTTTCAATGACAAAGTTACGGAGCTTAAAACAGCGAACAAAACCATTGAGGACCTTAAACAATCAAATGCCGACAATGAGGAATTGCAGAAGAAAATCACAGAGTATGAGGGCGAGATTGAAACGCTCAAGACAAATGCGTTGAACACCGCTAAGACGTTTGCCTTAAAGGAACAGCTTTCAAAAGCCGGTGTAACGGATGCAGATTATCTTATTTACAAGCAAGGCGGAATTGACAAGTTTACATTCGACAAAGACGGCAAGCCTGTCGGTGTGGACGATATTCTTAAACCGCTTAGGGAGGATAAGACGTACTCACACCTTTTTGCCGAAAAAGGAGGAGCATATACACCAAAAGGCGGAAGCGGAAGTTCAGACGTAAATCCTTGGGCAAAGGAAACATTCAATCTTACCAAACAGGGAGAAATTTATAAAAACGACCCTGCCAAAGCAAAAGTATTAATGCAAGAGGCAGGAATGACAGGAGGAATTTAATATGGGAACAACTTTATCAGATATTATCGTACCGGAACTGTTTAATCCGTACGTTATTCAAAAGACACTTGAAAAATCGGCACTTGTACAAAGCGGTATAGTGCAGAATGACGCAGAGTTTGACAAGCTTGCGTCACAGGCAAGTCCGCTTGTGAATATGCCGTTTTTCTCTGACCTAACAGGTGAATCGGAAACTGTTATCGAGGGCGACGACCTTACAGCCGATAAAATCAGCAGTAAGAAAGACGTTGCGGTGATTTTAAGACGTGCGAAGATGTGGAGTGCCACAGACCTTTCTGCCGCAATGTCGGGTGCTGACCCTATGGCGGCGATTGCAAGCCTTGTATCTGACTTTTGGGTCAGAGATTTACAAAAGGAGCTTATCGCAGTTCTGAAAGGTATCTTCGGCACAGTTCCGGCAGTATCGGAGGGAACACCGAAAACAGCCGAAACAAGACTAAGTTCAAACATTCTTGATATTTCGGGCGTTAGCGGTAACGGTGCAAAGTGGAGCGGAAGCGCATTTATTGACGCACAACAGCTTTTAGGCGACAACAAAGCGGAACTTACCGCTGTTGTTATGCACAGTGCAGTTGAGGCGGCACTCAGAAAGCAAGACCTTATTGACGTAATTCAGCCGTCGGGGGCAAATCCGTTCAGTACATATATGGGTAAGAGAGTTATTATTGATGACGGTTGTCCGGTAGACGGTTCGGGTTCAAGTCAAGTATTCTCAACATATCTTTTCGGCAACGGTGCGATTGCACTTGGTAACGGTACACCGGAAAAGTTTGTTGCAACAGAAACAGACAGAGATAAGAAAAAGGGTAGCGGTGTTGATTATCTTATCAACCGTAAGACTTATATTCTTCACCCTCGTGGTGTTAAGTTTACCGACAGCGATGTTGCAAATACAGAGGGTCCAACACGTTTAGAGCTTGCCAAAGCAATAAACTGGACACCTGTATATGACCCTAAGCAAATAAGAATTGTTGAAATGCGTCATAAGATTTGATGAGGTGGCTTATGGAGGAGTATATAACTGTTTTTACGGATATGTATGGCATAAGCGAAAATGACAAAGAAAAAGCGGAAAGGTGTATTGAAAGTACAATTGAGTATATAAAAAATTACTGCCATATTGACAGTATTCCCGATGATTTAAAGCATACCGTTATTCTTATGGCGGCGGACTTGTTCCGCTATGATGTGTCGTCATCATCGGGACAGTACGACAATGTCACGTCAATCAAAGAGGGCGATGTTACCGTATCGTACGGCAGTAATTCAAGCAGTATGTCGAGCGTGTTTAAAGACTACAAAGCAAGGCTTGCACGTTTCAGAAAGTTGGTGTGGTAATGAATATTGTAAGACAGGCTATTGAAAGATTGTATAAAGGCTTGTGTTCGGTTAGAGTCAAGGTTTCAAGCGTGAATAAAGAAACAGGCGAAACAGTATTTACCGAAAAGGTTGTTTTAACCGAACAGCCTTGCCGACTTTCTTTTTCAAGCCGAAACTCATCGGCGAAAGATGACGGATACAACACCGTTTCACAATCGGTTGTACTTTTTATTGCACCGGAGGTTGAAATACCGTCGGGCAGTAAAATAACCGTTACACAAAACGGAAAAACAACTGACTATTGCCGTAGCGGTGAAAGTGCGGTTTATACATCGCACCAAGAAATTGCACTGGAATTATTCGAGGATTATGCGTAATGAATGAGATTGATTTTTCACAGCTTGAGAAATTGCAAAAACAAATGGAAAGAACGGATTACACCAAAGCTTGTGCATCGGCTATGAATGTAATTTCACAGAGGGCATTAAAATACATCAGCAACGTAACAAAACCCGGACATTACAAGAACGGTAAGACAGGCGGTATACTGAAAAAGAGTTGGCAGGCAGAAAGAACAACCGTAAGCGGAAGTACGGTAAAAGGCGGAATATATACCGCACTTGAATATGCTCCTTATGTAGAGTTCGGACACCGTACAAGGCTCGGAAAGGGTACGTCCCCGAAGTACAAGCCTAAGAAAAACGGCAAAAAGTGGGTTGAGGGTAAAAAGTATCTTAACACCGTAGTACCGAAAGTTGAAAGGGATGCACCTAAAATACTTATGCAGAAAATGGAGGAGGTATTGAAATGACATCAAAAATAAAAAATGCAGTGACGAAAGCTATTCATAACCTGTTTGGCGATGATTATGCGGTATATACGGCATACACCGAACAAGGATTTTCAGAGCCTTGCTTTATCGTTGAAATGTTTCCGCTTAACGTACAGTCGACAAATTCATTTTTGGACGATGAAACGCAGACGGTAAGAATAAGATATGTTCCGAAAGATATAAGTCAAGATGAATTTATTGATGTGGCTGAAAAATTAAGAGATTTGTTTTTATACAATCCGCTTGTATTGTCCGATGGTATGCGTATAAGAAGTTTTAGTATAGATTTTTCTTTGGAAAACTACACACTTGTGACGGAGCTTGTATACAATTACACCATTAAGGTGAGAAACGAAAGTACATACGATAAGGCAGAAGATTTGATATTAGGAGGAGATTTATAATGGGTTTACCTGAAATAAATATAGTGTTTCAGTCCAAAGCTGAAACGGCAATTAAACGAAGTGCAAACGGCATTGTTGCACTGATTTTGCGTGACGCAACCAAAGGTGATATTACATCATATTCGTATACAAATGAGAGTGAAGTTGTAAAATCTCATTGGACAACCGCAAATTATGATTACATAAGCAAGACGTTCCTCGGCGGACCGCAAAGGGTTATTGTTGAGAGAATAGGTGCGGAAGATACCTATGACGACGCGCTTGCACGATTAAAAAATAAAAAGTGGAATTACCTTGCAATACCGTCGCTTGCCGATAACGAAAAAGATATTGCGGATTGGATTATCGCGCAGAGAAGTGCGAAAAAGACATTTAAAGCCGTACTTCCGTATGCTGCGAATAATGAGGGTATTATAAACTTTGCGACCGATGATATAAAGGTTGGTTCAAAGGTTTATACCACTGCCGAATATTGTTGCCGTATTGCGGGACTTTTGGCGGGATTGCCTATGACAGAGGGTGCGACATATCAAACTCTTGCGGAAGTCGACAGTATAACGGAGAGTACAACTCCCGACGCAGATATTGACGGCGGTAAGTTTATTCTCATCAATGACGGCGAAAAAGTAAAAGTCGGCAGAGGCGTAAACTCTCTTGTAACGCTTAGCGGTGATAAGACGGAAGATATGAAGAAGATTAAGATTATCGACAGTATCGACCTTATAAGAGATGATATAAAAACATCGTTTGAAGAAAATTATATCAACGTTGTAAACAGTCACGAGAATAAAATGCTTTTCATCGGTGCGATTAATCAGTATTTTAAGTCGTTGCAATCACAGGGCGTATTATATGACGGTGCAGATTGCAGAGCCTATATTGACGTTGAATCACAACGTGAATGGCTTGCACAGAAATATGATGTGTCGGGTATGACAGATAGTGAGATTGAAGTCGCAAATACGGGAAGTATCATATTTGCGGGTGCGGATATTACAATACAGGATTGTATTGAGGACTTGAGTTTTAAAATAGGATTGGAGTGATAAATAATGGCTGAAAGTATTAAACCGAGAGGAAATCAAATTTGTTCCGGTACATTCGGCAAACTTTGGATTGACGGAATGCTTGCCTTTGAAGTGTATAAGTTCGAGGCTAAGGAAAAGACAAACCGTGAAAGCGTAAGCTTTGCCGGAGATACAACCAACGATTCAAAATTAATGGGTGTTGATTATGAATTTTCATATACGGTGCGAAAAGTATATTCAAGAGGTAAGGCAATAGCCGACGGTCATAAAAAGGGACAGGACACAAGACATACTTTGGTGGCAAGACTTGAAGACCCCGATAATGGCGGTTATGAAACAATTCAACTTGATAACTGTTGGTACAATGACGTGTCGCTTATGAATTTCGAAAACGGTAAGATGGTTGAGGATGAATTTGGCGGTGGTTTTACCGACTATGACCTTACAACTACAATGAATGCGTAATAACGGAGGTAAATGATTATGGATAAGAATACAAAGATTACTCTTGCAGAGCTTATTAAACGTAAAGAACAAGTGCTTGAGGCAAAGAAAAGTCCGAAGAAAGCAAGAATATATGTAAAAAGTCTTGACGGTGAGATTATTATAAAAGCACCAACCAAATCACTTGCGACAGAGGCGGCGGAAATGGAGAACGACGGCGACGCTCATCTTGTGTATGAATGTGTTGCCGAGCCGGATTTACATTCAAAGGAACTTCAAGACGCATACGGCTGTACATATCCCGAAGAAATTGTTGAAAAACTCTTCGATGCGGGCGAAATCACACCTATCGCGATGGAGTGTATGAAACTTGCGGGATATGTCAATAGTGTAAAACTTGTTGAAGAAGTAAAAAACTGATAGAGGCAGATGATGAACTCTATATGATACATCATTATCTGCAAAGAGGAATATTGCCCGAAAAGGTGCTTGCAAGACCCGAAATTGAAAAAGTATTTTTTCTTGCAAGTGCCAAAAAGGCAAATGATGACGAGTACGCAAAGTGGAAGGCATTGGGAGGTGAATAGTTTTGCAGAATAAAAGTTCGATAGTTCTGAATATGAACCTTAATGCGAGTGGATTTGCCCGAGGGATAAAAAGTGTAATCGGCAGTGTCAAAAATATGAATGAGTCGATGAAAGACGCAACGAACAGCGCCTCAAAGATGTCTTCTGTAATGAAAGGTATAGGGAGCAGTGCCATAAAAGTCGGAAAAGGTTTAGCGGTGGCAGGAGCGGCCGCCGCGACTGCCGTTACTGCATTGGTTTCAAAGTCTGTCGGTGCATTTGCTGATTATGAACAACTTACGGGCGGTGTAGAAACGTTGTTCGGAGCAGGCGGAAGAAGTGTTGAGGAATATGCACAGAGTGTCGGTAAAAGTGTTTCTGATATTCAAGGGAAATACGACAGTTTGATGAGTGCGCAAAATGTTGTATTAGAAAATGCAAATAAGGCATATATGACTGCCGGAATGTCGGCGAATGAATATATGGATACTGTTACGGGATTTTCAGCGTCATTAATATCAAGCTTAGGCGGAGATACAAACAAGGCGGCGGATTACGCAAATTCGGCATTGGTTGATATGTCCGATAATGCAAATAAAATGGGTACGGATATGGAATCAATAAAGAATGCGTATCAAGGATTTGCAAAACAAAATTATACCATGCTTGATAACTTGAAGTTAGGTTACGGCGGTACACAAGAGGAAATGAAACGACTTCTCAGTGACGCAGAAAAGCTTACAGGACAGAAGTACGACATTTCATCATTTGCCGATATTACACAGGCTATTCACGCAATTCAAACTCAAATGGATATTACCGGCACAACCGCAAAAGAGGCAAGCACGACAATAAGCGGATCGTGGGGGTCACTGAAAGCGGCGTTTGAAAATACTCTTGTCGGTTTGACAACAGGCGGAGAAATGTTTAATCAGAGTTTGGATGCACTGGTTGATTCAGCTAAGACGTTCGGGCAGAATGTTATACCGGCAATAACGGGTGCGTTAAGTGGCGTAGGTTCGTTAATTGAGAGCTTAGCTCCTGTCATTGTAGCAGAACTTCCGTCAATGGTATCCGATATACTTCCACACCTTGTTTCAGCCGCAAAGAGTTTGGTTACCGGTTTAATCAGCCAATTACCTGCATTGGGAAGGGCTGTTTTAGATGCAATACCATCAATTTTTGATGGTATGACAGATGTAATCGGTGAAAGTTCTGTAGGAAAGCTAAAAGGGTCGTTTGAGGGACTGAAAAATACCATAACTGATACATTTTCAAACATTGGACCAATGCTTAAAGATTTCTGCGAGGGAGGTATATCAACATTCTGTGACGCATTATCTACGGCTATGGATTTAGCCAGCGGAGCTATATCGGTAATTGAGGCATTATCTCCGGTAATAGGAGCAGTTGCAGGGGCGATAATTACGTACAAAGGTGCAGTTATGTTGTGGAATGCAGCAGAAACGGCTAAAAATGTTGTTATGGGTATTTCAACAGCCGCACAATGGGCGTTAAATGTAGCAATGACAGCAAATCCGATTGGTATTGTCATTGTGGCTATCGGTGCATTGGTAGGGGCGTTTATTGTATTGTGGAATAAATCCGAAGGATTCCGAAATTTTTGGATCAACCTATGGGAAAAAGTTAAAGCGATTGTTACAAGTGCATGGGAAGGAATAAAAGCCGGATTTGAAAAGATAAAAAACGGAATATCAGCAGTCAAAGAAAAAGTGTCTACAATGTGGAACGGAGTCAAAGAAAAAACGTCAGAATTATGGGGCGGTGTAAAAAATGCTGTATCGGAAAAACTGAACAACATAAAAAGTGCCTATGACGCACACGGTGGAGGACTGAAAGGTGCTACATTTGCGGCAATAGAGGGTGTCAAGGAATACTACAGGACAGGCTATGACGCAATTAATCAATTAACAGGCGGTAAGCTTGGTGAGGTTGTCAATGCAGTCGGTGAGAAGATGGAAGTCGTAAAAAGTAAATTCGGTGAAGCGTTTGGCAATGTGAAAAACACCGTAATGACTATTTTTGAAAACATCAAAAACGGCATTGTTGAAAAGATTACGGCGGCAGTTGACACAGTTAAAAATGTGTTCACTAAAATTTCTGATACTGTATCATCTGTATGGGACAAAATAAAAAGCCTGCTGAAAGCACCAAAGATTGTGCAGACAGGAACTGTTACGGTGATGGGGGTTGATACACCTATTCCAAAATTCGGATTGGATTGGAACGCCAAGGGCGGTATTATGACACGTCCAACTGCATTTGGATTTGCAAACGGCAAGATTCAAATGGGTGGTGAAGCAGGGGCTGAGGCGATACTTCCGCTTAGAACGTTTTGGGACAATCTCAGCCGATACATAGCCGAGAGCAACAAAGGTGGCAACAGCATAACAAATGACATAAAGATAGTTATAAATGCCGACAACAGGACCGCAGATGAAATTGCCGATGATGTTATAAACGTAATAGTTCCCAAAATTCAAAAATGTATGGCGAATATGTAGGAGGTAAAAATGTTAGACTTTTATTTGAGCATAAACAACAGTGAAGAAGTTATACACATTCCTGTTACTCCGTCCGAATTTACCGTATCAAGTTCACAGGGAACGGAAACATTTGAAACGGCAAATTACGGTTGGATAAAAATTATCGGCAATACAGAGCTTAAGACCGTTTCTTGGAACAGTTTCTTTTCGATGAGAGATTATCCGTATTTGCGTGACAGAAGTATGAAAGGACAGGAATATGCGGACAAAATCGAAAACTGGCGTAAGCGTAAACTTCCGATACGGCTTGTCATTACGTCTTCGGGTATCTGCAATGTAGATATAAATATAGCGGCGGCAATAGATAAGTTTGATTACAGTGTCGGCACAGGCGGCGACTTAAATTATTCAATCGAACTCGGCGAGGTTAATCTTTTAAACGATGAACAGGAGGGACTGACAGTGGCACAGTATGATGAAATAATGGCAAGAATTGATAATATAGAAGAAAGGCTTAGCAGTGTTGAAAACACAATGATATATAACTATATGGACGATAATATGCCGTCTTGGGCTAAACCGACTATTCAAAAGCTGATGGACAGAGGTATTATAAGCGGTACAGACGATAATGAACTCGGTCTTACAATGGATATTATTCGTACACTTGTTATTATTGACAAAACAGACGGATTTGAAAATTATACGGTTGACATTATGCCGTCATGGGCAGAGGCGACTATTGAAAAGGTAAAAAGAAAAGGTTATCTAAACGGTGACGGCGAGGACGGATACGGTTTGACAAAGAGTATGATACGTTTACTTGTTATTATGGATAATGCCGGTTGTTTCGGAGATTAAAAAACTATTGCAATATTTTCCTTTTGTGATATAATAAAACAAAAGGGAGGTTATGGATATGAAGAAATATATAGCAGGTATTGCAACAGGTGTGATTTTATCATGCTCGGTAGCTTTGGCAGTAAATTATACTGCGACAGAGAATACGTTTCCTATTCAATTAAACGGCGAAAACGTTAATGTAGAGGGATATAATATTGACGGCAGTACATATTTTAAACTTCGTGATATAGCTGATACGGTAGGCGGTTTCAATGTTGATTTTAACAACAATACTATTCAGCTTTCAAAAGACGGATATGTATATGAAACAAAACCGAGTATAAATGATTTTGTTTTAGACGATAATGCAAAATCGTTTCTTGCGGAGCAAGGTTATGTGATACCGTATTTTACTCAGAACGATTTAAAAAGTGAAGATTTTGTAAAGAGCTTTATCTTCTATTATTACACAGAGGGTTATGGCGCGGATATGTCCACTCAATATAAAAACGGATATTTTGAATGGTCTGAAAATTCCGTAAGAGATACTTATAAGTCGCTTTTCGGAGTAGATATGCCTGAATATCATCCGACCGATAACGGCAGTGTTTTATATGAAAACGGTAATTATAAAATCAGTGTTTCAAATCGTGGAGATGGCAGATATGAATTTATAAGTACCGAGAATGTAAATGACGGAATGAATGTATTATTTAAAGAAACCGATTCAACAGGAACAGACTTCGGAACAGTTACATTCCACCTTGTTCCGGCAGATAACTCAAACGGATATATAATAACCCAAAAAACAAATTAATTTTAACTATGGCTTAAAAAGTACATCGGATACGGTGTACTTTTTTTGTACGCAAAAATGGAGGTATATATGGGTGTAATTGATAATGCAGTTCAATGGGCGACAGATATTGCAAATGACGACAGTCACGGTTACAGTCAATCGGTGAGATGGGGACCGCATTATGATTGTTCTTCTTTTGTTATAACGGCATATCAAAATGCAGGAGTGCCTGTTAAAGATAATGGTGCTACATATACGGGGGATATGTATAACGTTTTTATTTCGTGTGGATTTAAAGACGTAACGTCGTCCTGTAATCTGTCAAACGGAGCAGGTATGTTAAAAGGTGATGTACTTTTAAATAAAGCAGACCATACCGCTTTGGTACAGGCGGACGGCGGAAAAACAGTTGAGGCAAGAGGAACATCATTCGGTATTGTTACCAACGTGCCTTACAGAAATTATCCGTGGGATTGTGTACTCAGATATACCAAAGACGGAGACGGTTATATTGCGAACTGGGTTGAGAGAGAAATACCGAACATCGGAAAGTCGCTCGCAACTAAATCATATATGGCATACCAAACATATACGAACAGTCAAGCAAGCGGATATAAATACTTGTGGGGCAGTGACAGCAGTACGTCAAACGGCGGATTGCGAAAGTACAAAGATTTTATTTGTATGGCACTCGGTTCGTATTACGGACCGGACGGCACGTTTGTTAAGATTGAATTTGACGACGGTAAAGTGATATACGCAGTCAAAGGTGACGAAAAGAAAGACAGTGAAACCGATAGCCGACATATGTATCATACCGGCAGTGACGCAAATATGACGGAGTTTATTGTTGACGGAAATATTGTAACAAGCAATGAAAAATTTACATCTGCATTAGAGTCGGAAGGAATTAATCGCTCTGCCCGTGTTGTGAGAATTTGGACAAGTGACACAGAGCCGACATATGGAAGTAACGGAAGTACATCGGGTGAAAAAGAATATCATTTTGCGGATACCAACGAAAAAATACCTATCCACAATTCGATTTTCAAACAAGCACCTATGCAGTTAGACGGTACTTTGAAAGTAGTAGTAAACGATACAGACGTATCAAAGCATATAGGAGATATATCGTGGACGAATACAAAAAATACACTTGCAACAACGATGTCTTTCAGCACTCCGAAACCTAAAGAAATGAAGTATATGAATATATACATACCTCAAATGGGTGATATTATGAGGTACAGCGGAGGAGATAAAGAAGATTTCAGAGGTGTAATAATCGAAGTTGACGACGGAGCAATGTATGTAAACAAATACACTGCCGTTGATGTAGGTTGGTATCTGAACAAGACCACCGACACATATCAGTTTACATCTATGCGTGCCGATGATTGCATTAAGAAAATATGCAACGATTTATACATTCCGATTGTGCTTATTCCCGAATTGGGTACGCTTATAACGCAAATATATATTGATAAACCCGTATCTGACGTTATCAAGGATATTCTTGAAAAGTGCGGAAGTGGGTATAACTTTGACTTTGTACCCGACGGTATGCGTATATATTTGTGCAGAGATATTGAGGCTAAGCCGAAGTTTAGAATATCTTCCAATACCGAACTCAAAAACTCGGTACAGTATATGGGTAATATCGAGCATAAAGGCAGTATTGAGAATATGAAGAACAGTATTAAGGTTATAACTGAAACGGACGTTATGACTACCTTGAAAGCCGATGAGAGTATATCAAAATACGGCTTTCTGCAAGAGGTTGTGAAAATGAATGACGGAGATAATGCGGCGGATTTGGCAAAGAAAAATCTTGATGAGCTGAATAAGGAAGATGAAACGTATTCAGGTGAAATAATAGAGGAATTGGCAAGCTATACACGAGCCGGAAGTACGATAGAAAAAGACGGAGTGAAGTATGTAATTACAAGCAGTCAGCACAGCATAAAAAACGGTGTTCACTACAATAAAATTGATATGGAGAGATTAGTATGAAAAACGGAGTCGAAACACTTGCAAAGATGTTTAAGGACCGTGAAAACGCAACGAGTGATTTTGTCGTATTCGGTAAAATAATTGAGCTACCGAACCTTAAAATACAATTCACCTCTAAAATAATTCTGACTAAGGACCATATAAAAAGTCTTATTGATTTATACAAACAGGATATTGACGGACGATATGTTTATAAAGGCAGAGAAGTTGCAATGATTCCGTACAGAGGCAATAACAGATATTTGGTGTTGGGGGTGACGGAGAATGGCTGATTACACAAAAACAGAACCTGCATTCGATTTTCAAAAGGGCGATTTTATTATTATAAACGGTCGTCCGAAAATGACGGTTGGCAGGGAACGTATAAAAAATTGGGTGCAAAAAATACTCAATACGCAAAAGGGAAGATATAAAATTTATAACGGTACAGGATACGGTATAAATATAGAAGATACTTTTGTCGGAAAGAATTACAATCGTGACTACATCCGTTCGGAAGTCAAGCGTGAGATAACCGAAATACTGACCGCAAATGAAGATATAGTGAGTATTGATAACTTTAATATGGAAGTAGACGGCTCACTGCTTACAGTATCTTTTACCGTAAACAGCGTGTACGGCGATATAAATGATGTTAAGGGGGCGATATAATGGCTGAAACTATTGATACAATACTTGAACGTATGCTTTTGCAGATACCGTCAAGATATGATACGTCGTCGGGAACATATACATACGATATAGAAAAATCAACGGCAATGGAGTTTGAGAATGTTTATGATATTATATCATCTCTCGACTCTTATTTTTATGCGTCAACCGCTACAGGTAAGTATCTTGATATGCGTGTAGGCGAGTTCGGATTGGAACGCAAGGACGCAAGCTATGCAACAGGCTGTGTGACTGTAAGCGGTAACGTCGGAGCAAAAGTGTCTGTCGGTGAAAAGGTGGCGGCGGGAAATATTATATTCAATATAACTGAAAATGCGGTCATACCGAGTGAGGGGAGTGTAACTGTACAAGTTGTATGTGACAGTGCCGGAATAAAGGGTAATGTTGAAAAAGGCAAAATAAACAGATTTCCGGTTACTGTTCAAGGACTTGTATCCGTAACAAATGAAATTTCAACCACAGGAGGCAGTGACAAAGAAAGTGATGTTGAACTGCGAAAGCGTTTTACCGAATATGTTTCGCATCCTATAACAAGCGGAAATAAGTGGCAGTATATCTCTTGGGCAAAATCAGTTGACGGAGTGGGTGACGCAAAATGCTTGCCGTTGTGGAACGGAGCAGGAACGGTTAAAGTGATAATCGTTGACAGTGAAAAACAACTTGCCGGAAGTGAGCTTATAAATAAGGTACAGAGTTATATAGATGAACAATGTCCGATAGGTGCAGATGTGACCGTTACCACTGCAACGGCAGTGAGCATAAGCATAACATTTTCGGCAGACGTAGATGACGGCACGCTTGAAAGTATTAAATCGAATATCAGAAGTTATTTGCGTGATGTGTCTTTTGCAAACGGATATGTGTCATACGCAAAAATAGGTCAAACCATATTGAATACAGACGGTGTTGATGATTATTCAAATTTGAAAATCAATTCAAAAACAGAAAATATCACAATATCCGAAACTGAAATTGCCGTTCTTGGGGGTGTTGCCGTTGGCTGATGTAGGACAGAATTTACCGTCGTACTATAAAAAGTCACGGTATATAAAAGCATTAAATACACCCGTCAATGCGGAATTTGAACGTTTGTATGAGTTGATAGAAATGTTTATGAAAAACAGATTTATTGACAGTGCCGATGAAGATGCCGTAAGAGAATATGAAAAAAGTTTGGGTATATCAGAAATCGGCAATACCCTTGAGGCACGAAAGAGCCTTATTAAAATAAGAATGAGAGGGTCGCAAACCTCAACAAAGGCGAATTTGCGGGCGGTAATTGAGAGTTACGGTGTATTGGTTGATATAACCGAAGATATTAAGAATTACAGTTTTACTGTGACTTTTCATCAACCCGATGTACCTGAGAGCACAATTAGGAATATTATCGAGGACTTGAAACCTGCTCATCTGTCTGTAACATATTCGTATGAATATACAGGGACATTTGAATTTGCCGAAAGTGAAAATGAATATAATATCGGAGTCGGATTTGCCGATGGCAACGGTCATGGCGGATATTTGGGGAATATTTAAGGAGGGAATTGTATGAATTTTAATAATAAATTGCCCGAGTGGAAGAATAGCGGTACAGAACCGAGTGACAGTCTAAAAAACGACGGATTTAAAGCCGGATATAAACCGTCGGCAAATGTTTTTAATTGGTTTTGGAATAAAACAGGTAAATGTATAAAGGAGCTTCAGGAAAAGCTTAGCTGCGCGCCTATCCCATTATCGGGTGTATGCACTACCGCAAAAGGCACTACAGGGAAAGTCGTTACGTGCCCCGACTTTAAAATATATGACGGCGCAAGAATAGCCGTTACCTTTAATAATGGAAATAGCGCAAATTATATGACGTTAAATGTAAACGGAACAGGCGCATATTTTGCGTGGTTCCCGATTGGCACAAGTCGCGCTTACAATAATGAGTTAATTTCAAAATTTATTGTTGCTGGCTGTACATATGAGTTCATTTATCAGGACGGTGCAACTCCCAAATGGGTATACTGCGGCATGACAAGTATTCCGATAAATGACGAGACCCCGACATATACGGAAGCAGAAGAGCGTGACAATCTTGCAAGCGGTGAAAAATTGTCTACTGCTTTTGGAAAAATTAAGAAATGGTTTGCGGATTTAAAAGCAGTTGCATTTTCAAATGACTACAACGACTTGGATAATACGCCTACAGCCTTGAAGAATCCAAACGCCTTGACTTTATCTATGAACGGAACGTCTACAAGCTATACGGGCGAAAGCAGCGTAGCAAAAACGTGGTACGCCCCAACGACAGCAGGTACGGCAGGCTATATTCCTATCAGTAATGGAAGTGGCGCGCCTGCGTGGAGGCAGCCTGATTATTATGGGGTATGCTCCACGGAGGGCGCTACGCGAGATAAAGTAGTAGACATACCTAATTTTAAACTTGTAAACGGTGTTCGTATTAGAGTTAAATTTACATACTCGCATGCTATTCTTGCGTCTGGCACTAACGCTCGATTAAATGTTTCAAATACTGGCGCAAAAACAGTATACTTAGCGAATAAACTTGTGAGGGGCTATTACGGAGTTCCTAATGCCTCCAGCGCTGACACCTCTATGTACCCGAACACTTGGGACGAGAATGAGGTAATTGAGTTTTGGTATGACGGTAGTTCGTGGCGAAGCATACCAGAAACGCATATACTTGACCCCTTAGACGTAAAATTAGTTCGCGCATCATGGGTGACTTGGAATACCGCTGGAAATACAACGTATCTCCCTAAATTTCTCAATAAAATAATACGAAGCTGCGATTTTTTTGCAGATTCTTCAAATGCTGCGTCTATTATACAGGAAGCATTAAGGCATACTGCGAATGCTGGCAGGCTATCTATAATTACCACTTACGGTAACTCGTATTTCACTATAGATGATAATATTTATATAGCAGAAAGCCAAACAGAGTCATCTTTACGTGCACCTCGAAAAGTTACTATAGAAGGGCGTTCTATGGTTAGCACAAGTAAAGCGCGCCTTGACTTTAAAAATAATTGCAGTATAAAAAACGGCGGGGCTACTAGCCCACAGCTAACTCTTAAAAATCTTGAACTTCAATTATACTGGGGTATAGGAGTTGGAGTTCAAAATACTACTTTTATAAATTTGGGTACAGGCAATGGCAGCGTACTTATACTTGAAAACTGTGATATATCAATATCTGAGTCGCAAGTTTCTGAGCTACCTGCTTTTATTGCTGACACTATAATAATGAAAAACTGTAATTATAGCTTAGAAGCTACTGAGCATAGTCAATATATGTGTTACTCAGGTATACGGTGTAACCGCTTAGAAATAGACGGCGGCTCAATAAGTATTACTAATGATTGTAGTAATACAATAAATCCCGACAATTTTGAACTTAATTTTATTTACGGCTCTAATGTAACAGGTTACATAAAAAATTGTACAATTAACGGCGCAGGGTCTTATAGAGTATCAATAATTGACAGTCCATATATTGAAGTAGCCACTTGCGATATTACGTTAGGAAATAAAGCATCTTTATGCCATTATACAACGAGTACCGAAAAAATTTATACTGCACTTCGAGATTGCACAATAAATTATACTGCTTCTACTTACTTGACTTTCGGTAAAATAACGGGCTGTACTTTTAAAAATTCAAGTACCGGTTATACAACTGATGCCTATAAGCTACAGGTACTCTGCCCGGCGCAGATAACAAATAACGCATTTGTGGGCCGCTCAGAAATGAATTTTAATGGAAATAAAGTATTATTCACAAATAACATACTGCAATACTCTCAATCTTATACTACATTTCCTACGGGCAGCGTAAACGCAAATAATATGGTATCGGGCTAAGAAAGGAGCAGTACATATGGAAATACTTGATAATTTTGTAGTCAAAGATAGTAAAATACACCTTAATCAATACGCTCTTGTTATAAGACATTATACAGCTTTAGCTAAAGAAACATATACGGATAAAATTTATTATGTAGATGATGAAGGAGCGCATGAACTTGAAGTCAATGTAGTACCTAAACATCAGCTTTTAGAGATTATTTCTAAAACAGAATTGGACAATTCTCAGTATTCGTATATGGAGGGTATTGAGCTAAAAACGCAAGACTTTAATAGGGAAATCGAAGAAATTGCTTCGTATGGCAGTCTTGAAGCATATCAAGCTTCATTGCCGGAGGCACAAGATGAATTTAATCTTGATATGGACTACAGAATGTCTAAGATGGAATTAGGATTATAAATAGGAGGAAATAGCAATGACATATGGATATTGTAAAAAAATAATTGCAAGCGGTAGATATGATAAGAATTCGATGAAGGATAAACTTGACGTGTTTCTTCTCGCAGAACGTATTACCGATGATGAATACAAAGAATTAATGCAAATGATGGAGGGTTAATTTATGGATAAGATTTTTAATGGAACAAGTACGGTTATTGGAATTGTGGGCGGTTTCTTTGCCGCTCTATTCGGCAAGTGGGACAGTATCTTGTGGGCATTATTAGTCATTATGGTATTGGACTATTTGACGGGTATTATCAAGGCGGTTTATACAAAGTCAATGTCAAGCGAGATTGGTTTTAAAGGACTGCTCAAAAAGATTACTATATTAATTATAGTAGCATTATCAAACGTCCTGCAACAGATTACAGGTGATAACGTTGCAATTCGTGAGATTGTCATTATGTTTTACATAGCCAATGAGGGTATAAGCGTGTTGGAGAATGTGGCGGTGATTTACCCGCGAATGCCACAAAAGTTGAAGGATATATTGTTGCAATTACGTGGCGAAGATGATACGGAGGAATAAGTATGGATATTCAAATCAAACAGGGTCCGCAGTGCCACCCGTCCAACTGTTATACATATAGGAATGACGATATTTTATTTATCGTCATTCATTTTACAGGTAATAACGGTGACACGGCGCTAAATAACTGTACATTTTTCAGCGGTGCAAATCGCAAGGCGTCGGCAAATTATTTTTCGGGAAATGACGGCATTTATCAATCTGTTCCAGATAATTGGGCGGCATGGGCAGTAGGCGGTACAAATATCTACAAGCACAGATATTGCCGTAATATGAACAGTATTTCAATAGAAATGTGTAGTCGTGTCGGTGCAGACGGTAAATATTATATAGATGATGACGTGGTGGAGCAGACAATTGAATTGACAAAATATTTAATGAATAAATACAATGTTCCGGTAGAAAATGTGTTGCGTCACTACGACGTTTGGGATAAAAAGTGTCCTGAGCCGTTTGTACGTCAGCCGGAACTATGGGAGAATTTCAAGAAAAGATTAATAGAAAGTGAGGATTTAACTATGTCAAAATATACAGAGCTGAAAGATTTAATCACAAAACAAGCGCAGGCAATTTCTGTGTTACAAGAGGAAAACGAAAGATTAAAAGCAGTTGTAGAAAATACCACAGTATTTAATTATAACGATAGCAATATGCCGTCTTGGGCACGTCCGGCAGTTCAAGCCGCACAAGATTACGGAGCGTTGGTAGGTGATGAACAAGGTAGATTAGGTCTGTCTTATAAGGACTTACGAACAATTTGCAGAGAATACAGATGTGGTTTATATAATAAGTAGTTTTTAGGGTGGCAATAGCCACCCTTATTTTTTTACTTGCGATTTACAATTAATTAAAAGAAAGTTGAACAAGCAGACGATTTGGACGATTTTGACTTTGAGGATGAGGAAAACGAAACTGTTGTAAATAAGGACGAGAAAACGAGAGATGTTGACAGTAGATAGGAACACATACAAAATTTCTGTAATTTATCAGTAGACAAAAGAGGCGATTTATGTTATGATATATAAAATATTAATGTTATAGGGAGGATTTGATTATGCACAGTCTGCTAATACCTTTTTTAGATAGTCATATTAAGTCATACGATATTAAGAATGATTACCCAAGTGCATTTGAACATTTAACAAATTATCTTGCTGTGAGAAATTATACATCACGACATTTTGATCCTATCGAAATAGGCTTAGGCAAAGGTGAAGTTGGCATAGATGGAGTTGCTGTAATCATAAATGACACACTAATTACAACATTTGACAAAGAATTTTTTGAAAATGCAAATGATATTTCAGCTTCGTTTATTTTTACGCAATCTAAAACATCTGAATCGTTTGAACTTAATGAATTATCACACTTTTTTACCGCTGTAAATGATTTCTTAGGCAATGGTAAAATTGAAATGAATGAACGCGCAACTGAAATACAGAAGATATGCCATTATATTCTTGAAAATCCAATGAAATTGACGAAAAACCCCGATTGTCACTTGTATTTTTCCTTTACTGGTAATGAAAATGACAATCAAAAAAGAGATGCAGTCGTCAGCAATCAAATAGAGTTTCTTAAGCAAAAGTCAATGTATGATGATATTACATTTAGCCTATATGATGTTAACAAAATAGTTTCCATTTGCCGCTCAATGAAAAATAGTATAAAAAAGAGTATTCAAATGTCAGATGCAGCAGTGTTACCGCCAATACAAAATATCACGGAATCATATATTGGAGTAGTAAATTGTGCTGATTACATAAATTTAATAACGAATGACGATGGTGCAATAATATCAAATTTATTTGAGGATAATGTTCGATATTTTCAGGGACAAAACACCATTAATGCTGAAATGCAATCAACATTGAGAGATGAAAATGAAAGGCAAAAATTTTCAGTTTTAAACAACGGTGTAACGATTGTAGCAAAAGAAATACGACGTACTGGAAACAATTTTACTTTATCAGATTTTCAAATAGTTAATGGTTGTCAAACAAGCTTTGTTTTATATGAAAATCGACGTAAGTTAATTGATGATAAGAATGCGTTCTTAATTGTTAAATTAATTTCTACAAAGGATAAAGAAATTACTGATTCTATAGTCAAGGCGACAAATAGACAGACACCGGTATTAAATGAAGCATTTGAGACTTTAAGAGATTTTCATAAAAATCTTGAAGATATATATTCAAAATATCCTCCAGAATATAGACTGTTTTATGAGCGAAGATCTAAACAGTATGATTCAGGAGACATAAATAAAAGTATGATAGTCTCATTTCCGTTTCAAACGTCTGCATATATAGCAGTTTTCCTTGAAGAACCGCATAGTGTGCATAGATATTATGGAGAATTATTAAAATCATACAAAAAACGTTTGTATAATGATGATGATATTCTTGAACAGTATTGTATGGCATCTATGTATGTTTATGTAGTGGATAAATTTCTAAAACATAATAGTATATACGATAAATTCAAAAAATATCGATTTCATATTGCCTTGATGTTAAGATGCTTAGCGGTGGAGGAACATATGCCATATCCCAACAGCCGAAAAATGAAAGAATATTGTGAGGAATTATATAAAAAAATATCAGATACTATTTGGGTTAGAAACAGTGTATACAAATCTTGTGACATAATTAACAAAATTATAAATGAAACAAACTTAAAACCTAAAGATGGAAATGACATTTCCAGAACTCGAGAATTTACAAATTTAATCATAGAAAGATTAGGTAAATCAAGAGCAGAAGATAATATAATTCAGGATTTACCTGAATTAAAAACTGGATGTCAAGTAAAATGCAAGGTTAAAAGTTGGAATAATTCGTTTGCTTATGTAGATTTACCTCAATATAAAGAGGTTGGTTCTATACATATAAGATACATTTCAGGAAATTATATTTCTGATATAGGCGATGTACTAAAATGTGGACAAGAACTTACAGCAACTATTATTAACGATGAACCTCATCCAGTATTTGGATATAATTTATCTTTAATACAATTATAATGTACATTTGATGTAAATTGACTTTCAAAAACAGCATTCATTAATTTGATTGCTGTTTTTGTGTTTAAAGGAAGAATTTAAAATGAGGTGTCTGTCAAAGATGTGTCACCGAATAAGGAAGAAGGGGCGGAGCTAAAGACAGACTGAACCAGTACAGATTGTCACCCTGTCATTTGCAAGATGTAGTAACAGATTTCATTAACTCAATATAGAAAAAAGCAATCTCTATTGTAATGTAGAGGTTGCTTTTTTATTGTATCACGCTCTATTTTTGACTAAAATTTGACTAACAGACCTACAAAAAAGTATAATATTTTACCACTTTTTATAACATTTTATTACGTTGGTTTTATTCTCAATAACACTAAAAAACCGCATAAACACTTGATATTCAAGCATTTACACGGTTTATGATGAGTTGGTACGCCCGGAGGGATTCGAACCCACGACCTAACGGTTCGTAGCCGTTCACTCTATCCAACTGAGCTACGGACGCATATCTGTTTAAGCTACGCATAATATATTACCATAAAGGTGTGGGTATTGTCAAGAACTTTTTTGTAAAAAAAGAAAAAAATTTGATTTATCTATTATATAGTATGAAATTTTTAACCGACAAATTTTGCATTGTTACATTGATATTAAAGGTATATTATTTTTATAAATTAACCCTTTAAAAATTTTTTGAAATGTGCTATAATAATAAGACTGTAACAGAATTATAGATATTTCGTATTATAATCATATGAGAATTATATTATAATGCGAGGTGTTTAAAGTGGGCAAACTTGTTATAGACGGCGGAAATAAGATAAGCGGTGAAATCGGTGTACAAGGTGCGAAAAATGCCGTACTGCCGATACTTGCAGCCACGGTTATGGCTGACGGAGTATGTACTTTAAAAAACTGTCCATATCTTCGTGATGTAGATAAAACAGATTTGGTGCTTGAAAGATTGGGCTGCAGAGTACATAGGGCAGGCAATACCGTAACGGTTGATACAAGAGGTATGTGTGACTGTAAAATATGTGAAGATTTAATGCGTGAGATGCGTTCTTCAATCATATTTTTGGGAGCGATAATTTCAAGGTGCAAAAGAGCAGTTGTAAGTATGCCCGGCGGTTGTCCGATTGGTTTAAGACCGATTGATTTGCATTTAAAGGCTTTGCGTGAACTCGGTGTCGATATTCGGGAAGAACACGGCTATATGAAATGCAGTGCTGATAAGATTGTCGGCGGAAACATACATCTTGATTTTCCAAGCGTCGGAGCAACCGAAAATGCTATGCTTGCCGCAGTTTGTGCGGAGGGTTTTACAACTATTACAAATGCGGCGCGTGAACCGGAGATTGTTGATTTGGGTAACTTCCTGAATTGTATGGGTGCAAAAGTCCGCGGTATGGGTGGCAGTGTAATAAAAATAGAGGGAGTAAGCAAGCTTCACGGTGCGGAGTATACGATAATGCCCGACCGTATTGTTGCCGCAACATATCTGGCCGCATCTGCGATTACGGGCGGAGAGATATGTCTTAAAAATGTCAATCCACGCGATATGGGAGCAATGCTCCATGTGCTTTTGGATATGGGAGTACAGCTCAGAATAGAAAAAGATAAAATTATTCAGAAAGCTCCCAAGAAACTTGAAAGTATACATATAGTAAGAACAATGCCGTATCCGGGTTTTCCGACGGATATACAATCGCCGTTTATGGCGCTTGCAACTGTTGCAAGAGGAACAAGTGTATTTATAGAAAATATATTTGAAAACAGATTTCAGCATGTTGATGAACTTACACGAATGGGTGCCGACATAAAAGTAGAAGGCAGAAGTGCCGTTGTAAGAGGCGTAAACGCTTTGCAGGGTGCAAATGTTGTTGCAAGAGAACTGCGTGGAGGCGCGTCACTTGTTGTTGCGGCACTTGCCGCAAACGGTACAACGACGATTGGCGGCACAGAATTTATAGACAGAGGTTATGAAAATATAGAAAAGTATCTGCTTGAATGCGGAGCGAAAATCAGACGAGAATAATTCAGGGTGATAGTATGGATGAAAATAATCGTAATATACGAGTCGTCAAAACAGGCGGTCGTAAGGTTACAAAAACTACAACTGAATATGATTGGAGCAGGTTAGAGAAAAGAACCTTGAAAGAACATAAAGATGTTCCCGATAGAAGTGTTCGGCGTGAACCTACACAGCTTGAACGAAAAATTCGTTACCAAAAAAAACAAAAGCAACAGCGTCTTAAAATACAGCGTAGACGTGCATTGCTGGGATTTGTTTTGGCGGTGATTCTTGTAAGCGTGCTCTTATTTATGACACCGATATTTAATATTCGTTCCGTATCGGTTGAGGGAAATGTTCTCGTAACAGCCGAACAGTTCCAAGAAAAGCTAAAACCGCTTGTCGGTCAAAATCTTTTCCGCAGCGGCAGACGGAAAATAAGAAATACGTTAAAAACAATACCATATATAGATACCGTTGATGTGCAGAAAAGGTTATTCCCGCCGTCAGTAAAAGTTACGGTGACGGAATATACACCGTCTGCGTATATAAAAATTGACGGTAAGACATTGCTTGTAAATTCTGAATTGAGAGTTTTAACCGATATCGGCAACAACGGTGAAACATTACCGACAGTCACTGGATTGACGGTTACGGACTATAAATTGGGTGAAATTTTAAAAACCGACGAAAACGAAAAATTCGATATTACAAAAATTTCACTGTCAACGCTTGAGGCAACGGGTATTCTTGATAAGGTTATCGAAATAAATGTTACCGATGTGACTGACATAACAATGAATTACGATAACCGAATAACCGTACAATGCGGTACGCAGTTGGATCTTGAACGTAAAATAAGACTGTTCAGAGAAACCGTTATGAGTAACAGTTTGACTGAAAATGCCCGTGGAACAATGGATTTGAGCGAGCCCGGAAAGGCGATATATACACCGTAAAAATAAAATTGCACAAAAATCAAAAACAAAACGACTATAATATTGTGTAAAAATTTTCGGCGTTTTGAAAATTTGTGGAAAAAAACTATTGAATAAGTTGAAAAAACATAGTAAAATAATATATATGCGGAGATTTCCCTGTTGGATTTGTTGGGGATAAACTACGAAGGAGGATATTTAGATGAGTGATATGCCTATCGGTTTGGAAGAAAACACAACAATAGACGGCGCAAGAATAAAGGTTATAGGTGTCGGCGGCGGCGGTAACAATGCTGTAGACCGTATGATCGAGGCCGGCGTTACAAAGGCAGAATTTATTTGCGTCAATACAGATGCACAGCAGCTTGCAAATGTAAAAGCACCGACTGTACTTAATATCGGCAGAAAGCTTACAAGCGGTTTGGGAGCAGGTGCAAAGCCTGAAATCGGCAGACAAGCGGCTGAAGAATCAAAAGATGAAATCAAGAATCTTGTAAAAGATACAGAAATGGTATTCGTAACAGCAGGTATGGGCGGCGGAACAGGTACAGGTGCCGCACCTATTATCGCAGAGGCTGCGAAATCTCTTGGTGTACTTACAGTTGCGGTAGTAACAAAACCTTTCTTCTTTGAAGGACCTCAAAGAATGAGAAACGCTGAAGAAGGTATTAAGAACCTTGCAGAAAAGGTTGACGCTATTGTTACTATACCAAACGATCTTCTATTGAAGATTGCAGACAAAAAGGTTACAATTAAAGATTCATTCAAACTTGCAGATGATGTTCTTCGTCAAGGTGTTCAAGGTATCATTGAAGTAATTACTCAAAGAGGTATTATGAACTGTGACTTTGCCGATGTAAGAACAATTATGAAAGACAGCGGTGTTGCACATATGGGTATCGGTGTCGGCAAGGGTGAAAATGCTGCTCAGGACGCAGTTCGTGCGGCTATTGAAAGTCCGCTTCTTGAAACAAGTATTGAGGGTGCTGAAAATGTACTTCTTAATATCACAGGCGGAAGTGAATTCTCACTTGTTGATATGGGCGAAGTATCAAGCATTGTTCGTGATCTTGTAAGTGAAGAGGCAAATATTATTGTCGGTACTGCTATGGACGATAATCTTAAAGATGAAATTAAGGTTACTCTTATTGCAACAGGTCTTGACGGTTCATTAAGACGCGGTAAGGATAAAGCTAATGATGTAAAGAATATTACACCTAAGTTTGCAGGCTCTTCAACATCAAGCGACAGAAAGACTCCGTCTTATTCATCATCAGTTTCTGATTATGATGATAATGCAATTTTCAAGAGAAAGTTAAAGCCGGGAATGGGTAGTATAGATGTTCCCGACTTCTTTAAGCCAGGCAGATAATTTAAAAATTAAGTAATATAAAAGCCACGAGTTTACTCGTGGCTTCAGCGTGTAGACAAAAGTGTCTACACGCTGGCAGAGGTCGAGAAATCAGTTCGGATTTTGCGAAAATGAACTCGTCGGCGTACGTTTGTA